>ERZ832317.454-NODE-454-length-59603-cov-39.565930_pt1 | contig 59603 bp, 99 predicted proteins | sample MGYA00519695_ERZ832317 | MGnify/ENA primary metagenome ERZ832317 (study PRJEB31850, sample SAMEA3708726) | human gut metagenome | biome: human gut; feature: human-associated habitat; material: faeces | place: China | collected 2014 ...
GCCACACTGGCCGCGATGGTGTCATACAGCGTCTTGCCGCTCAGGGTGCCGTCCGGGGCAATGTCCAGATAGTCGCCCACCTTCACGCCGCCCAGCAAGGTAGCAGTGGCGGGGCGAAGGGGCATGTACTGCTCAAGCAGCTGCCTGATCTGGTTTTGCGTCAGGTAGTCTGACAGATCCACCTCTTTGCGGGTATCGACCCACGCGCCGGTGTCACCGTCCCACGTCCAAATGGTGTCCGTAGTACCAACGACTGCCCACCAGCCATTTTCGCCTATGGGAACAGCGGCTTTCAGAGCTTCCGGCGTGGCGTACCACCCTTGTGCACCGATGGTGATGGTGCGGACCTGCTCAAAGTATTCTTTTGTGCCCTGCAAATAAGTAGCAGACTGAGATTCCGAACTCTTTGAATTGATTTCGCTTGTCTTGGCAGCAGCAGCAGACAAAGCTGCATTTTCAGAGTCTGCTTTTACAATTGCAGAAACATCTTTTGCGGCATTTTTTGCAGCCTGTTCTGCTTTTGCACGTTCTTCCGCAGCGGAATTTGCCGCAGAAACGGCTTTTTCTTTTGCGTTAATGGCCCCTGCAACTGTGCTCAGCTCATTTAAAGTGGATGCGTTGATCGGTGTGCCGTCCTTTATGGGTTCGTCGTTTCGGATAAGCGTTACAACTTCAGACGACCCATCCTCACGGACTAACGTCCACCTTCCAGGATATTTTGATATGCGGTCTTCAAAAACCATATTGGTCCTCCCCAGCCATGTATTCGCCAGAAAAAGTAACGTAAGTTTTGGCGATTGATTCTATGTCTGACAAAATGCTTTCAAGTTGGTTCATTGTCTCGAATCCGAGCCTATCCATAGACGTAGGTGTCGGTGCAGTTTTGGCGTCTCCTGAGTTTTTAGAACGAATAGATTCGATATTCGACAGCCACCTAGTAGCATCTGACGTGGTAAGATACCCGTTTATGTTCCAGTCCGTCTTGACATCTACGGCCGCACCAAGAAGTGAAGCAAGCTCGGATATGCCGGTTTCTATTCTCGAAAAATCCCTGTAGTCAAGAGCCCCTTTCATACCGGAAAGCCACTCCGCTTTTTCCTCATCCGTCCAGGTCCCATTCACGGCTTTACTGTAAATGAACTTTAGGCGGTCAACATCGTCTTGGCTTCTGTCTGTAATCCAAATCGCCATAGTCCCTCCTTAAAGCAAAATCTTTTTGCCGTTGCCGACTTTAGTCGTGGACGGAAGCGTGAAAGCAGGGCTGAACTTGTTAGAGCTCCAAGCATTGTACTGCTCTGTGAGGAAAAAAATCCTACCTGCACTAGACGTTCCAAGACTGTAAGTCCCAACGAGTTGGCCCACGATATGGTTTCCATCAAAATCTCGCCATGCAGGGGAACGTGACCATCTGCGGATAAGACGATTGGCGGAATCATCATAAGACTGAACAAAAACATTTCGGGTTTGCTTTGGTAGTACAGAACCTTCTTTTTTGAAAAATGGGTTACTCCCATTTACATAAACATCTGCGTTTTTGTCTTCTGGGTCAAACATTTCATAAATAGACGGAAGAAAGACGTTGCGAGACAGCGTTCTGATTTCCGTAGTGCTACCGCCTACCGTGTAATAAAAAGAGGTAAGCCCCATTGCGGACTTGACGGTATCGCTAAATCTGTTTGCGTAATCTCCCTTCAACAGCCTGTCGATGGAGCTTCCGTCGTATGTATTGACGTGCGTCTGGTTCCACACCGTTTCAGCAAGAGGTTCTTTCCTGATAAGAAGTGTTCTTCCGGGACCATTTAAACCAGGCTCATACCCATGTTTTGCAACAACAAACTCTACATCCGCACCACTTTCTTGAATGTAAACAGACGATCCTTCCGGCATATCCGACAAAGACGGAGCTTGACTGATAACGGTACACTTTGCAGATACGGAAGATACGAAGGCTGTGACTACGGCATCTCCACTGGAAACAAAAGAAATGTCGCAAGTAGAAACGCCGCCTTTGTTGGAAACCACGGAAATGGAAACAACGCCGGGAGGAGATGCTTCCCATCCGATTGCTGGGGAATCCTCTGAGGAAGGGACAAGAGTTGCGGTTAAACGAACGGTCTCTCCAGGAGCCACAAAAACGGAGTCCTTGTCAAGTCTAAGGGCACTCGCACTTTCCACCATATATCCTTCCATCGTACCTTTAAAACATCCGTTAAAGGTATACTTGGCATCCGTAACGAGAACGTTCGATGCATATCCAAACTGATGGTTTGCTCTAACAAAAGACAACGCATCAATATGAGGGCTTGCACGAAATTCCAAGTTTACCTTTCTTCTGTTAGAAAGAAGTGCATATGTTTCGGTCAACGCATTTTTTGCGCTAGAAGATACAGATTTCGATACAAGCGGATTATTGATGCTTTGGGTCGCTCCGTTCCCACTAGCTCCGGCTGGATAAAAAACGGATTCACCGCCAACCTTACACAATACGTTTTTTATTTTTGTCGAAAACGTTATTTCTGGGTATTTAAAGCTATTCAAGAGCGATATTTCCTCAATACCAGACCTCGTGACTGGAACAAGAGGAACACGTTCAATGTGAATGACCCCATCTCTGGATTGGTAAAGAGCCATCCCGGCTGCGTTTGCAGCAAGCTGAAGAACGTCTGCGTTTTTATAAGAGGAAGCATCGGAGGAAATGTCGGAAGAATAGTTCTTTAATTCTTCCGAAATTTCGTAAGATATCCCGGAAACATCCAGAAGTTCCAATGCATCAAAGCACATCTGGTAAAGCGTTCCGCTTGTGTGCCCGGTATAAATAGAATCCTGGAGGAATGATAGAGCATCCCTGGCGTCAAACGATGCTGTTATACCATTTGCTGGGATTGTCCATCCGGAAAGAAAGAACTTCCCTCCATCAATCCATTCGATTGAATCTCCCAGGTCCATGCCATACTGAACAAAAACCTCTTGACGTTCGTAAAGATATTGGTAAAGACCGCCCGGGTTTACCGGGTTCCAACGCTGCTTAGAATTATCGACGGAAAACGAAACGGAATCCTTGGAAAGCTGACCGGAAACCGGGTCGCGTTTCGATTCGTGCGTATAAGAGAGCAAGTCCGCTTTGTTAAATTGAATACGTTGGCCGAATTCAACTTGTTCTACTCTAGCTCTACGGCCTTGGATGCACCATTCCAAAATTTCAAGGGTAATTGAATCATACCCAGAAATCTCAAAATCTACAGAGGATTCAACCGACTGGTTATCGTCAATTTGTTTTGACGCAACTAGCTCCTTTCCGCTATAAGCCGCCAACCTAAAAGATTTTGCATATTCATTTAAAGCGGACGACCACACGATTGTAATTCCGGGGATTCTTTCAGTGTGTGTTTTGCTGAAAGAGAAAGTGATAATTGGATGGTTTGTGTCAGAAACACAATCCATACTTAAATACCCAGCGTTCTCGTATGGCTCTGAACCTGGGACCAAAAGTTTGCTCCCGTCAAGGACCCACAAATTAGGTTCTCCGGTGGCATAATTGGCCAAAGAAGCAGAATCCAGGTCTGTGACAGACAACGTGTTGCTGAATAAAGCCTGGTTGGAAGAGCTGGCAATGGCGTCTGCTTGGGCCTTATCGTCAGAGACGTGGTAAGTGATGCGAACAAACATCTCCGGAACAAGTGTCTTGTCGTATTGTTCAAGCCACTTGTCGGAAGGCAGAAAGCCCATAAATAATCACCTCTCTTAAACTTCAACCAGGCTAAGGGATGCACCGACCCATCCCATAACGTTTCCGTTGGACGGGGAACGCCTCCACATCCCAGCGGTTCTATCGGAAACGTACATTTGCCTTGTCGTGTAGCTTGCAGTCGCTTGGTTATAAAACCGAACAGTGCAGTAAAAGTTTGTGGTGAACGGCCCGATGACGTCCGCCCACTGTCTTGCGGTAAGATAATTCCATTTTAGAGAAATCTTCGCAACATCGTGCCGCACCACAGACCCAACGACTTTGCCTTGTACGTTTCGTCCAGAATCGACTATAGTGCTTGTTGTAGCGTCGTAGGAGGAAGGCTCAGGCAGCTCTCTGCCATTTACTGTGACGAGAGATTGCATAAAACGTAAACCTCCTTAGTAGCTGTAAACTTCGTTTCCCATAATCTGGAACCCACGCTCAGACTGCCGTTTCTCAACGGACGCAGTGATTTGCTTACCATCAAGGTAAATCTTGAGCTCTTTCCCTCCGGTAAGCTCGTCTCCGTACCGCTGGAAGATGTCAAGGAATGCGTTATAGCACCCGTCGTGGACTGCGCTACGGAGCTCTTCGGGGCTCGCTCCGCTAGCGGAAGAACTCGGGTAATAGCTACCGGAAGATGTATTGGAGCCATTGGCAGAATCATAATCGCTCGTGCCAGGGTAGCTCGAGTAGTTATTGTCTACGGACGGGCTGGAGCTTGTTCCGTACTTTCCAACAAGCGTTCCGACAATTCCTGCGATGGCTGCTGCAATTGCAACGCCGCCAGCAATCATGATGACGCCAGTCGGAATCCCGAGAGAAGCCAAGACGCTGCCGATCGTCTGCAAGATGCCCATAAATGCAGCTCCAATTTGACCGATAAGCCCGGCAATGCCAGCGATGATAGACGGGAACTGACTTAAAACGCCAGAAGAAAGGCCAATACTGATCGCCTTGCCGGATGCCGAGATTGGTCCGATCAGAGAAGAAAACGAGGACGCAATTTTACTTCCGAGACCGACGACCTGCGTGGAGATTTCGCCAAACTTGGATGTAATTCCATCCAAAATGTTCTTTCCGACAAGTTTTGCAGAAGAAAATACTTTGGAACCAACGGTTTTAAGAGCACTGGTGAGATTGGAAACCAAGTCAGAAGCATAAGACTTGACCTGTTTTCGGTTCTCTTCCCCCATTGCCTTCCAGATGATAGCTGCTGTGTTTTCGGCGACGGTTTGGATATCACCTTTCTTGACCGCATCGATCATGCCCTTAATCGTGCCAATGAAGTCGCTCTTGAGACTGTTGTCAATTTCATTCCACTTTGCGTCAAACGTATTGACCATGTTATCAACAAAGCCATTTGCAACGTCTGCGCCATAGTCAATCATCTCGTTGCCCTTCTGCTGAGCAACGTTTGCCAGATTGGTCACAGCATGTTCGACATAGGGGAGCGCGGCGTTAATGCCGTTTGCAAGGCCCATGTCAATGTAAATACCAAACTGTTCAAAGACTTTAGAAGGAGAGTGGATGCCAGTATCTGTCGTGAACTTATCTAGAATAGCCTTTGCAAGTCCACCAACAGTTTTCTTTGCGTTCTCAATGCCTTTGTTGATACCATTGATCAAGCCCTGAACAATGTTTTTGCCATAGTCTAAAAATTTTGCTGGGAGATTTTTGATTGTATCAACCAAACTGTTCCAAGCCTTGTCCCAGTTTTCTTTGAATCCGGTCCACTTCTGGTTCCACCACTCGCCAACGCCGGCAAACCACTGCTTTAAGCCTGCACTCGCTTGGTCAAGCGCCTGAATTGGATGCTGAACAAACCCGGGAAGGCTTTCCCACGCGGTCTGAAAATTGGTCTTGAAGCCTTCCCACTTTTCATTCCACCATTCGCCGACACCAACGAACCATTGTTTAAATTCGGCGCTCATTTTATCAAGTTGAGAAGTGATTTTATCCCAATTTTGATAGATGGCAATTCCAACGTCGGTCATTGCGCCAACAATCAGGCCAATCAAAGCTCCGATACCCGTACCAATTGGGCCTCCAAGAGAGCCGATGATTGCGCCAATGCCTGCGCCAGTCATTGTCGAGCCAAGCGGAATCAAAATTCCGTTTAACGTGTTTAAGCCATTTTTGACAGCATCGTAAACGCCCGTTACAAACATAGGTATGCCGGTCACTACTCCGCCAACTGCTGCTCCAATAATTGCGCCAGCAGTAGAGCCGCCAGCTGCTTTAATGGCCGCTCCAACAGCAGTATTGCCAAAGCCGGTCACGATAAACTGAGCAATTCCTTTGCCAAGAATGGCTGCGCCTGTAGTTCCAATTAAAGCGCCAAGAACAATTTCAGCGAAATTCTTCCCATTTACGCCATTTTCAATTGCATCTTTAATGCCTGTAATCTCAAGGACGATGCCCACTGTAAAAACGCCAAGCCCCAAAACAATGGATTTCAGTGCGTTCATTTTGGAGATAGCGTCCACAATATCCGTAATAAGATTTGTGAGCTTCCAAGCGGCAAAAGCGGTTGCTACAGTCGCTATAAGAGGAAGCATATCTTTGATTTTCTGCTTAATAGCATCAATCTGCTTTGCGAACTCTTCGTTGTACTGCTTGAACATATCGTAGCCGGACAGGTCTACATCGCCCAAGATGTTGCCAGCAGATGCACCGCCGCCAGAGCCGGAGCTTCCCTGTGTAGGGTCAATGATGTTCAGTTCATCAAAGCCCATCGTGTAGTCCTTGAGGACTTTGGCAGCTTTCTTAGTGGAATCTGCCGTGTCATCCATTGCGTCACCGATGCCACCAACGCTGTCAGCGCTCTTAGTGAAATCAGTAAACACAACCTTCACGCCCATTAGCTTTGCCACCCACTGAACGAACTCCCGAATGAGCTGAACAGCGGCAATTAGCGGGGGAAGAATGGATTTCATGGCAGGGTAGAGCAGAGAGCCAACAGACTTCGCCAGCATATCCAACTGCGCTTTCAAAATCTTAATCTGGTTCGCAGGGCTTTGGATGGTCTGTGCAAGGTTGCCCTGCACGTTAGCGGTCTGCTTCATAATGGCGATATAACGCAGAACTGCTTTATCTGCCTGAGACAGACTAGAAACCTGTTTGTTAAAGCCTAAAGCTAGAAGCTCCTGCTGTAACCGTGCCTGAGACAGGTCAACGCCCAAACGGCGAATAGGCTCAATCTCACCAGAGATTGCGGAGGACATTGCAGTAAAGGTCTCCGCAACGTTTTTGTTCCAATAGGAGCCTTCATCATAGGCAAGCTGAGCCAGGTTCTTAGACAGAATGTATGCTTTGTCGCTGGTCAGACCAAACGAAGTACCCAAGCTCTGGATGGTAGCCATGTAGGTCATCGCTTTGGTCGGGTCAACGCCAAGCAAACCCTGCATCTTGCTAATGAGCGTATCGGCTTCACCGCTCAGATTACCCATAGCATTATGGAACAAGTCCGTTGCTTCGTAGAAGTCATTAAACTTCGCAACAGCATTGCCAAGATACTCAGCAATGGCTTTCAACGAAACCAGCTTTGCCATGTTCCGCATAAAGCCGTTCATCTGATTGGACAGACTGAGATAGCTCTTGCGCTGCTTTTCATTGGCTGCGGTCACACGGTTTGCCTGTGTGACCACTTTGCTCAACTGCGACGGCAGCTTTGCAAAGGCGTTGCCAACCTTGTCAAGCTGCGAAGCAAGGGGAGCGAGAGCAGTAGAAATTTTATTGCAGGAATCCGAGAAAGCATCGAGGTCAGCTGCTTTCAGCTTTTCGGACAGGTCAGGGATTTTCCCGATGGCGTTGACCGCGCTGCCGATCGCCTTCAGCCCGGAAGCGTCCAGAATGGACAGGGGAGCCATTGCGTTTGTCAGTTCAGTAATGCTGCCGGACATGGAGTAGAAGTCCACGCCATTCAAGCCGGACACGGCAGCAGGGATTTTCTTGATGGCGTTGACAACGCTGTTGATGCTTTTCACACTGCCGGAAAAATTTGCGTTGCCGATGCCATTCAGAAAATTCGTGATGTTGTCCAGCCCAGACAGACCAACAGACGCCTGTTTCAGCGCAGAAATGGAAGCGGACAGCTTGTCAAGGCTGTTCACAACTTTTGTGACGTTGCCCTTTGTCCGTAAATTAGAAATAGCGGTAGCGAGCTTGTCGATATTAAGCTCTGCACCGCTGGATTCCGCAGAGATTTCTACGGATAAGCTCGTAATATCAACATCAGCCATCACTACCACCATCCTTTTGCTCCATCATGGAGAACATCATGCGCTTAATGCGCTCCTGTGCTTCCGCAGCACGTTGGTATTCATACTCTTTCTTCTCCTTTTGAGTAAGGGGAATCGGTCTATCCATGTACCTGATGGGTCTAGACCCTTTCTTTCGGAACATATTGCCAACCGTAGAGGAAAGCGCAGATGCCATGTAAAAGCCGTTTCTCCACGCTTCTGTGTTGGCTCTGCGTTCCCGCAGCTCCTCTGCGTCACGGTAGACCTTCGCCAGCCAGACATCACCGTACCAAAACTGGTCGTAGGTCATGCCGATGGAAATGTAATAGGCTTCTACATCGTGGAACAGCTTAGAGAAAGAGAATGGCTCTTCCTCTCCGTCCGTTTCCTGAGATTGTGCGGTTACACAATCTCCCACGTTGCGTTTTTTGCGGTCTTGTCCTCAGTATCAGTTGCCAGAAGAGACTTGGAAGCGTCCATGAACATCTCAAGCAGCGCAGCCATCAGCTCTTCCTTCTCGTCGATGTGGGCAAACATTTCGTCCACGACTTTACGCTTGATGCCACGATTCCGGGCAATAAACGCGCCGTAGAACAGGGCGCGGGAGTTAGACAGCAGGTTGGTCATCTGGGTGTATTGGCCAATCTGAAAGCCTGCACGTTCGGTGGCTTCCACGCTGTCACGAGTGAAGGTCAGCTCATAAGTGTTCTTGCCATCGGGGGAATGAAAGTTGATAACCTTAGCAGCCATAATAAATGCTCTCCTTTATAAATAGGGGCAGAACCAAATCCGTTGTTCAGTTCTGCCCGGTTTGATTGATTCGATTTTTGCGGTTTAGCCGCCGTTGACAGTCAGGGTCTCGCTGAACTCAGGCTTCTTGGTGAAGATGCAGTTGATGGTCATTTCTACAACCTCGTCCACGCCAAAGCCGGACAAGCCAACCTGATGCATACCCTGCCAAGTAAAGCCGGAGCCGTCCTGCATTTTCAGCGCGTAATACTTCACGGTGTTGCTCTCGGAAGTCTCATCGTAGCCAGCTTCCTTGACTTTCTTGTAGTCAGTCTTGTTATAGTTGGCAGTAAAGGACTTGGTGTCACTCTGGATGATGCCAAAGATGTTGACCTGCATGGGGTCAGACAGAGTGGTTGCATCCAGAAGGTTCGGTTCGGAGATCAGATCGGGCACATCCTTGATGTCGCACAGCTTCGTCAGAGCGGTTGCGCTGTCGCCACAATACAGGGTGGTATTCAGACCGGAGATAGCAGTACTCATAGAATGTTTACCTCCTTAGTTTCGGTAAATCATTCCGTCCTCTCCGATTGTTGCCCCATAGCTGCAATCAATCCGATAGACGGAATTGTTGTACAGCCCATTCAACGGGGCAAACGATTTTCGATAGAAATTGAGCGGTTCCAATACAGAATCCACGATGCTCACAATAGAGCGGGCTTCTGCAATGCGTCCGCTTGTTTTGTTGGAATAGACACGCACACGCAGGGAAACGGCAGCATACTTGCTTCGGTTTGCAGAATCCCGATGAACTGGGATGTTGCTGTTTTCCTCTATCTGCACACACGGAAACTTCTTAACGTTGCTGTCGTTGATTTCACCAGTAACAAAGATGCCGGGAACCTGTTTCCGAAGTTCTGTCGCAACGGCTGTGAAGATGGAATTGAAATAATCAATCAACTATTCCAAACCTCCCTCCACGTTGCTTCTACTTGAGAAGCCATTTCTTCAACAGCCCCCCACATAGCCATAGCTGGCTCGTTACCATCGGTGTAATTCAGCTGGCCTTTGCCATCCACCTGTTTGACAGGCGTGCCGACATTGCCGGATTCGCCGTAGTAGTACCACCTGCGGTTTGCGCCTTGCCCTTTACCGTAGGAGCCATGCGCCCCAACGCCGGGCGGTAATTCACCGCCATATCCGTTGTGATGTGCGCCAGTGCCAAACTCGATAAAAGCAACTGCTTTGCCCTCTGCAACGATGGTACAAGTCTTGTCTTTTTGGTTGATATGGCATTTCACGTCATTGGAACCAGCGTATTCTGCATTAGCGAAACGCACCTTTGCGACTTCAAGCCCCAGCCAAGAAAGACGAAAAGCAAGTGCTCTAGCTTTTTTGTTCAGGGTGGTCTTGTACTCCTGTATTTGACGTTCCGCATCACGAAGTCCGGCATCGCTCAACCTCACTTTAATTTTCACTTGCAGCCACCTCTTTCAGCGCATACTTCGTGTCTGTAATATGCTCTGCGACCTTGACCACAATGTAATTGAAGGGCTTTGAAATGTCCGTCTGAAACCAGACGTGCGTGCCTTCATAAAGCGGTGTGTTGCGCTTTTTGCTGGACGAACTGACAACGTAGCTATAATCCGTGAATGCTCCAAAGGGGCTTGCTTCCGCAGAACCAGTAGGCGGGCTGACGTTCAGCATTAGTTTTGCGGGGGCACTCCACGTCTGCGATGTCTCGCCGGTTTCGTTGCCCCATTCATCCACGACAGGAGTTTTCTCGCCAACCGGGTTCGAATACCACAGTGGGCGTTTGTCCAGCGGGCTACCATTGAACATCAGCCGATAACACCTACTCTCGGAACCACTTCATTTAGTAGAGACTGCGCCACATCGGAGCTTTCCCACACACGAGTAATGCCGTTGTTGGTGTAGCTCGTCTGTCCGTTTGCGCCGATGTGGTTGTACAGTTCCGCTGCAATTCGTATTTGCAGCGACTGATACTGCAAGGGCAACTCTTCTGGTCTGCTGCCGAAGGGGTAGCCCTGCGCAAATATCTTGTCTTTGGCAAAATCAAGCAGCAGGTCGAAGAGTGGGTAGTCCTCGTCCGTGACTTCACGGTCAAGTGCAGGAGCAATGTACTGCCCCAGCTTGACTGCCGCTTCGGAATACTGGTCTCCCATGCTGCTTTCCCCCTTTCGCCTTAGTAGGTTAGTAAGCCTTAATGCAGTACACAGCGTCCATGCGCTCAAAGGACGGCAGGACGATTTCAGAAGCATAGACGTTGGCGTTGACCGGGTGAACGGTCAGTTCAGTGGTAATGGCAACGCCGGTGTTCACGATGGACACGGATGCCCCAGACTGACCAGACAGCAGGTCGGCTTCCTCAGGAGTAGTGCCGTACCACGTGCTGCCCAGAGCGCCGGACGGAGCAACCACTACCATGCCATCAGGCAGATACTTTTCGCTTGCGCTGTACTGGTCTGCCTTGAACATCTTGTCGTACAGATGAATCTTCAGACCGGTTGCAGATTCGATAATCTGCCGTGCTTCAGCGTCCAGCAGAACGGCGTTTGCCTTTGCGGTGACGGTCATGAACCGGTTCTTCACCTCATCCGCAGCAATCATGTTGCGGAAGGTAGCGGTGTTCATGTACACTTCAGTCACGACCTCGCCCACGCTCGCCAGAACAGCATCCTTTGCGGCGTTCAGGTCGGCAATGGGGGTAGCGGTGGCAGCAGACCACTTAGACTTGGCGACACCACTGATATCCTTAAAGTTGGTGGATTTCCAGCCGCCGTCTGGGTCGTAGTTGTAGGTGTAGTTCACGCCGTTTGCCTTGATGGCGATGCCGGGAACGCCATTGGCGGGAGCCAGCAGCTGCCAGATCATGCGCTCAGGTACGATACGTGCGCCAGTGATAAGCTGTGCGGTGTCATCGTACAGGCGGTTCATCACGTCACGAGCGTAAGGGTCGTTGCTGTCCAGAACACGCAGGATTTCCTGACGGTCTTTCTCGCCCAGATGGTAGCCCTCACGGAAGAACGGCATCTCAGTCTCATCGAACTTGAAGCCCTCACGAGTGCGGAACGTAGCCTTTGCGTCAAATGCGCTGGGCATCAGGGACACGCCAACGCCCTTGTGGCCACGCAGCCACTTCAGGTTGAGACCAGCCTTCTTCTTTGCGGGGAACAGTGCGTCAGATGCAAAAGGCATCGCATTGGTGGGGTCATTCGTCCAATAGGCGGCAATCGCAGCCGGGGCAAAGACTTCCTTAAGATTCAGTGCCATGTTGTTTTACCTCCTATTAAGCGTTCACGCTGATGTTGTCACGGCAGAAGATGCCAGGGATGGCGGTCTTGAGTGCAGTGATTGCATCAGAATCATAGGTAAAGCCGGAGCTTGCAGCGGCCTTCTTGGTGTCGATAACGCCACGAATCAGCAGGGAAGCGTTTGGATTCTCTGCCGGGTCAACGTCATACAGCAGAATGCCGTCTGCGGTGGCAGAAGTTGCCTTTTTGCCAGCTTTGGTCATGGGGTAGCCAGCCTTAACCGCAGCAGTTTCAGTCACGGTAAAGGGAATGGCGGTGTAGTCATTGGAAGCAAGGATGGTATCGTTGATTCCGTTGACCGTGTTTCGGGTAAACTTCATGTTTTCCTCCTTATTAATGGAAAGCACTCATTGCGTCACTCGATGCCTTAGAAGCATTGGCATTCTGCTGTGCAAGGCTCTTAGCAAACGCCACGCCTTCGCTGTCAGAATTGCCACCGCCGTTTGCACCCGGAGGCGTGGGCATATCCTTCAGCAGGGAAGCCTTGTATGCGGTGTCATGGGCGGTCATAAACTCCGACTGGAACTTAAACACCTTGTCCATGTCGCCGTCTGCCAGTGCAGATGCAGCCTTGCCAGCCAGTTCAGCGTCATAACCCTGTGCAACGAACTTCTCACGGTAGGATGCAAGGGTCTTTTCCTTGACGAGGTTCTCCTTGTCAGCAGTCAGGGCTTCAATCTGCTTCTGCATCTCTGCCAGCTTGTCAGCCTGTTCCTGTGCGGCATTCTCGTCATCGGTGCGCTTTGCTTTGAGCTGCTTCTTGTACTCGGCAGCTTCGCCGTTGGCTTTCGTCACGGCGTTGCGCAGCTTCTCGACCTCTGCGTTGGGGTCTGCAACCTTTTCCAGCGCAGAAATGATTTCATCGGCGGTCATGCCATCTTTGTAAGCATCACCAAGCAACACATTGAGTTTCATATCGTTAATTTCCTCCTGCGTTTTTTTACCGTTGCTTCCCTGCAACGCTGCGAAATTTGTATCCCGGCTTCCCTGCCGGAATATGCAAAGGGTTATTCACCCTCTGTTTCTTTATTGGTGCTGTCAGCCTGTCCGTCTAATGTTTTGTTGACGTTAACAACTTGTTCAGGCTTCGGCTTCTGTGGTTTCGGAGCTTTTCCATCCTCACCCAGCTTGCCAGCGGCAATCAGGAAGGGCTTGCTCATTTCGTAAGCAGCCTGCGGGTCAGGGAACAGACCGGGCGTTGTGAACGCCAACTGCGGGTCAATGCTCTGGCTGAGCATCTGTGCGAAAATCTGAACCTTGCTTTGTTGGTTGTCGTACTGACGGCGGGGTAGCTTGATGTTGATGTCGCTTGCCATTAGCTTAGAACCAGCCGTATCACGTAGGATTTTCAACATCACAGACAGACTTTGGCGCTCCGAGAACTTGAACATATTCTCGTACTGCTGTGCCCTTGCTTCTGTGTGATTCCAGCCGTTGCGGACGATAACTGCGCCTACATTGTCGGACGTTGCGTTCTCGCTACCAGTGGCACTAGGCATGGCAGTCAGGCTGCGGTACACGTTCAACATGGAATCAAGCAGAATCTGCGTTTGCTGCTGATTCAGCTCGTTTGCAAGCTGTTTTACATCGGCAGCAAGTCCAGAAGTAGACTTGATCGACATTGCGCCCATAGCCTTAACAGCTTCCAACGCTTCTTTATCGACAAGACAGTTAATAAAGACCAGGATGGATTGGATGAACTGCTCTACGCCATCGAGACGATTGCTCTCCAACAGGTTGATGGCATCCAACACAGGGATAGCGGGTTCAAACAGACCCATACGCTCCGGGTTGAGCTTATATTCGACCATCGGCAACATTCCAAGAGAATGATTCTCCGATTTTGTGACCTTGCCGTTGTCGATTTCAAAATACTGGTTTGGCGTGTACACGCAAATCAGGTCGTTCAAGTCGTTCTGATAATTGCGTGGGATATGAAGCACGTTTGCGATAGGCTTGTGCCCGATGCCGGAGTTGTAAATCACATACGCCATGTCGGGGTCTGGAACGTCCACCAGAAGAGGCGTTTCGTCCGGGTAGTTGCCGCCATACCCCTTGTCAGGAAGAACAATGCGGTATCCCTGTCCGCACTCCAACATCCACTGCCAAAGCCGCCGATCAAGCGCATCCTTGCCCTCATACTGCAAGGCGTTGGACAGGCGGGCGATTTCCTCACCGTCACCTATTGCCGTTTCAGACCGCACATAAGAGCAGGGAGTGCCACTCATGTAACCTGTGTAGAAACCCACGCATTCATTGGCATGGTTCTCTACAATGCGATTGGTGATTTCAGCGTGGTACTCCTTTGTGCGGAGGAGGACAGGCTGGCTACCCAAGTAGTAGTTGTGCAGAAAGCGAATCTCGTTCTTGTTCAGCAGATGAATAGGCTCTGCCTTGCCCATGACCACTTTCAGCACATTTGCTTGATTGATTTCTGTTTCCGGCGTTTCAATCGGTCTACGTCCGGTCAACGGCTCATTCAAAAAACCGTCAACAATCATCTGATACTCAGCCATGTGTTCCTCCTTTCCGGCAAAATAAAAAGCGCAGCAAGACAAACCTGTTAAGGTCTATCTCACTGCGCCAAAAGTGCGCCTTAAACTTATTTTTGATATATGAAAATCGATTTAGGCTTCCACTGAGAAATTCTTTCAGATATATCTTTTACGTGAATATATCCCAAAGAAATCATTTTATTTTTGCTGTTTTCACCAGCGGTTAAAATTGATGCAAGAGCCAAATCCCCGTGTCCACAACAAGAATTTATTGTATTAACTCCCTTTGATTTTAAACTCAATAATTCATCTTCAAGACACAAATCGCAGCAAAACCCATATCGAGTTTTTACGCAACATTTATATTCTCCAATTTTTGAACTACCACAAAACTTTTTTGCGTTTTCTAAATCAAGAGAACTAATCTTTCCGCTTTCAAAAAGAGCAGTTATATTTTCTTCCAACACACACATAACGTTGTCCTTTTTTACCTTTCAGGAGAATGAATTATTTTAACCCACCCTTCTTTTGTATCCCCTTCAATAACCCCCTTGCATCTGTCGCACTTGAAATGGTATCGTCCGTCTACTTCACCAAGATAGCGATTGCAGCGGACGTTCTTATAGATGGGATTCTGCCTGATACAAGGGCAACAGATTCTAACTAGCATGAGCGCTCCTTTCGCTGAATTTCTGGAAACAGGCTGTTGAGCACAGACCTGTCAGAAGCTACTGGGAAACTGTTCGCACTTCCAGCCGTGCTATTCTCCGCCCGGAGAAAACCATTGCAGCCTTTACATTCAGTTGTCGGACAGACGTAAACAGATCAGCTGCAATTTTGGTGCTGCATAATGGATTTGAACCAATGTATGTCCGGTTATGAGCCGGATGCTCTAGCCTGACTGAGCTAATGCAACATAGAAGCCCGGCTTGATTGGTTAACCGCTGCTCTTTGCAATGTCATGCCTAAACATTACATTGAGAGCCGGGAATAGCGGTGGAGGTTTTGGAGAATAAGTCCATGCAAAGCTAGGTAGTTGGTTGTGCTGCGTAACGGAATCGAACCGTTGCTTGCCAGCCGTGGGGGAGACAGGCTGGCATTCCCCAAACAATTGGAAACGCAACATATAAAGCCCGGTGAAGGTGAAAGAGTGAGAAAACCTCCACCGGTGAAAGGAGGAATATGCTTGTTGACACGCACGCGAGTAAAATGACAAAACCCCGCGTGCAAGCTATTCCTTTAAGGGAAGCTGCAAAACTTCCTGCGTACATTATAAGCCTTGTCAAGTGGTGAAATCAAATAAATAGACCCAGCGAACACAATATATTGTGTTTTTAATCAAAAAGGCCTCTTGACAGGCTCAATTTTACTGATTCCGTTATACAATTCATCGGCAAGCTGTGCCAGACTATCCGGTGCATCATCGTGCAGAACTTTGCCAAGCTGCGTGAACATCGTCACCTGCTCCATGAACGCTTTGTACTCTTTCGACTGGTGCTTTTCGTCAAGGAAATAGAACCGCTTAATGTCCGGCGCATACTGGATGATTCTTGACAGCTTGCTTTGACCGCTTGGCGCACGCTGGCTACGGACTGAACAGTGATAGCCCTGCTGCCGGAGCTGGCTGTCCACTACGTCACAGTATTCATCGCCACCGTTGTTGGCTTCGCCACGCACCACATTGATTTTGTGCTGGATGATTTTGCCCACGACTTCTGGTCTGGTCACGGTCTTGTCGCCGTTGTTGAACACAAGGTCAAGGATGAACACGGCATCTCCGTACACATAGGCGATAGGGCAAGCGGTGAAGTCGCCGCCACCCCATGCAATATCCATGACCATGAGCTTGCGATCAGGCTCTCCATCAGGCAGAACGCCGTTGAAATACCGCAGTTCATCGGCAGGGAACAGCAGACCTTCACGCACATAAGGCTTGCCCATGTACTTTGCCCACCATGTTGCATCGTCAATGCTGGCTTTCATATCGGCATAGTAGGCATCGTCAAAGCCAACGCCATAATCATAATTGAAATTGCTGTGTCCGTTCTCGTCCACCGCAGGAATTACCCGGAATCTGTACTTTGGATTGTCCGCATACTGGTTCTGGATGCGCCCCAGAGGGTCAAGCACGTTCCAGCGTGTACCAACCATCAGCTCCAATGCGCCTTGCTTTTTACGGTCTTTCAGCTGGTTCAAATAGGCATCGTACTTGTTGTTCAGACGCTCAACATTCAAGCTTTCCTCCAAGTCTTCAATCAAGTCATCGCTGTACAGAACGCCGCCCTCACCAATTTCAACAGCACCAGTCAGCGTACCGCCGATTGAGCGGCAAGTCAGGGTGGGGAAACGCTTCTTTCGGTTCAGATCAACGCTTTCGTCCTTTGCGCTCTTGTCCACAAGCTGAACGTCAGGGAAGATTTTGCCCCAGTTGTAGGTCACAGGGTCAGTGATGATGGACAGCACTTCGCCATAGAAGCCGTTAGTCAGCTTGTCAGAATGTCCGCTCATGACCGATGCAACGTCCGGGCGGTTGCCCATCAGCCATGTGATGAAAAAGATGCACAGCGTACTGTTATGGGTAGAAATCAGCCGTTTGCCAGCGCAATATACGCCGCCCTCAACCTGAATGCAGTTGCCCTGCTTCGGCTCGATGCGCTCAAACCCGCAAAATGCCACACGGCGAGGTTTGGAGAACTCCTTTAACTGCTTGCGAGGAACAACGCAGGGAATAGGGCAGGTAGGATTAAAAGAGATGGAATAAACCGTCAGATTTCCTTTAATGCCACTAGATGATACACGAGGTGGATATTCAACCACGCTACATCTCCATCCAAAGGTAGAAACCAGCGTGACAAAATCATCTCTCATTTGCAGCTCTGTGGTAGAAAAAGCGTACCGATGCTCTTTTGCCCGTAACGTACCGTCTGTATCGAGCAGCCCAGCAAGCAATTCCATGCGCTGTGCAATGCTGGCTGTAAAGTATTCTTCTGGGATGTGCTTCACGCAGCGGCGGTGACTATGGCACATATCGCCTTTTTGGAGTGCCTGTCGCAAGCCAGAGAATCCGTAGTACTCAACGCCAGTATCCTTATGGACAGTGTGCCAGCTAACAGGGTATCCATCGTTAATAACACGCTCAACAATCACTCGATCACAAGGAGGTTCGCAAATATCCGGGTGCTGATTGCGACCATCGCCAAGCCATGCACCCAATGTGTACGGCTCAACAGGCAGTTTCTTATATTCTCCTTCGACAAAATTTTTGAACGGAACCTGATAGCAGAATCTTATACCGTCCTTCGTGTCGGCAACATAATCTTCCATCATCCGCTTGGTTTCGATTACATCAAATCCGTTCTTATGCCGGTTAAAGACCGGCCACTCGTGGTTTTCGTGGCAGTCAATGTATGTGCCGTCAGAGAAATGGCATCGCACATCAAGCTGGCACTTAGGAGATACAGCCAGCACCTTTACAAACTTGCCTTTTGGACTGATAACTTCATCACCAACCTGCAAATCGCCGTGATTCTTCCAGCCGTTTCGCGTAAGAATTGGTGTATCATCACTCAAAGCCTTACCCACGCGAGCCGGAAGACTGACCCCCAAGAAATCTATCCGCTTATAAAACAAGTCCTCCAGGTCATCTGCCAGCACTTTCAGCACTCTGCGTCTTGGTTGATAGAACTTCTTCTCCGGCGCACGATTCCATTCAAGGTAGATGCAATAGCTGTCGAACACATCCTTTGCTTCAAACAGGTACGTCCGGCTGATAATGTCATAAACCTTCGCCACGTCCTCGCCTGTTTTCATCTTGCCCATCATGGTTGCACAGACAGAGCGCAACTCGCCAGAATATTTGTAGGCATCGAACCGCTTGTCTTGCGACAGAGCGTCCCTCAAATTCACGACCGCTTGAAACCAGTCCTCGTAGACCTGTGCTTCTGTCGGATTCTGCTTTGCATACGCTTTGATGCTGTCGATGATGGCAATGCACTGTTTTGGCTGCATAAAAAATAGGCACCCCCTACCTGAAAATGTAAAGAGTGCCTACAACTGCACAAAAATTGAATATTCGGTTTTATAATGCTGTTTTCGGAAAATTATTTGCTAAAATTCGTTTTAACAGATGGAAAGTGCGATTTATTTGACCTCTTCCGCAAGCTGGTTTAGCCTGCGTTTCAGCTCGTCTGCATCGTAGTACAAAGCGTCTGCGATGGCATTGAGAATGTCGATTTTGTCGGTGTAATCGCACAACGTTCCAATGAGCTTCAAACTCTGATCTGACAATTTTACAGTTTTCATGCTGTTTTTCCCTTCTTATTCGGTTTTATTCCAGGTGCGAACAATGTCACCTGTTCTGTTCAGCAATCCGATACCATGTCTGGCGGGTCACACCAAGCTGTTTGGCGGCATCGGTGACGGTCAGCAGACGTTTTTCCACCTGTTCATGTAGAACATCAAAGAGGTTGCGGTCGTACTCGGTGGGCTTGCGACCTTCCTTGTAATCGGGGCGCTGGCTGGCGATTTTCTTGCCCTCTCTGGTACGTTCAACAATCATGTCACGCTCAAACTCTGCAAAGGCAAGCATAACAGTCCGAATGACTTTTCCAGTAGGGGAGTTATTCATAACCCCCATGTTCAGGATGTTCACCGAAACGCCCCTATCAATAAATTGGTCTATCAGTTCAAGACCATTCTTGGCAGAACGAGCAATACGGTCAAGTTTCGCAACAATCAGCGTGTCTCCCGGCTGAATTTCAGCCATCAGCTTGTCAAGTTCAGGTCGATGCAACTTCGTGCCGGTGTAAACATCCGAAAAGATTTTCTGTGCGCCGTTGGCTTTCAAAAGTTCAGACTGGGCTTCAAGGCTATTGCCGTCAATCGCCTGTCCAGCAGAACTGACACGAGCGTAACCGTAGATCATTCAGAATCACCGTCCTTTACTCTATGTCTATGCCTTCGCAATTTTTGAACTGTGCATCACGAGGGACAACTACAATTTTATAGCCCATCATATTCAGCATCTCGTTTAGCTTATTAACGCTAATATTTTTTTGAGAAAGACGTTCGCTTAAAGTTGGCTGTTTAATTTTAAGCCTACTACAAAGCTCCGCTTGCTTTATGTCCTCTTTTCTCATAACTTCTTTTACTGCTTCTCCTGCTTTCATTTTTGCGCCCTCTCTTTCTTGATGCCATTATATCAGATGAACCCTATAAAATCAAGACATTTCTGATATTTCCAAGTTTTTCCATCTAGTGCCCTTTATATTATATATAAATATACTCTAGTATGTATTTATACATACTAGAGTAGTATAAAGGTGTTTACTTAGTTAATCACAATCAGGTAGAAAATTTTCTATAATAAGGAGTAATTCTGCCAAACTTCATTTTCGTAAAACTTTGGGTCTTGACAAGCATATTTTCACGCTTTATACTTGTTCCAGCGAAAGCGAGGTGATAGGCTTGGCAAGACGAGCAGAAACCTCGGAACGTGATAAGCTGCACATGATAAGCACCCGGCTCACAGAGAGCCAGATCGCGAGCATGGAGAGCAGCGCAAAAGCATTGGGCATCTCAAAGGTCGATGTTATCCGCATGGGTATTGAGTGGGTAGCATCCTACGTTGAGAGCATCAAGGCATAAAAAAATAAGCTACCAGCGCCACCGTCCAAAGTTACGCTGATAGCTTATCCACATCACGAAACGAGAACCTGCAACCACCAAGGGGGCAGTCTCCCTTTTCGGAATCTATTATACCAAAAAGGGCTGCTTTCTGCAATAGTTAGGAGCAAAAAATATGAACTTTCCCACGACAACCGAAGAATTTCTGAAAACCCTCGCCAACGGCAAAGAGCCGACCAGCGAGGACAGGGAGTACGCAGAAGCTCTGGGCAAGCTGTCCGAACTGAATTACCGGGCAGGGTACGAAGCGGGAGCATCCAAAAACAACAGTTAAATTTTGTGCAAGTCTACAAACTTTTGGATTTTGTACAGATACCAGTACTACATTAAGCGTTTGCGTAATTGACAAACCACAACATATTGCATATACTGGTTGCACCCACATGAAGGGAGGTGAGTTTATGTACAGTCCTTATCTCGAACGGCACAATCACACGTTCACTGTTGCACTGACCGAACGACAGTTCCAGTGGCTGAAAACCTATTGCACCGAACACAAGGTCGCACAGGCAGCAGCCATCCGTGACACGTTCTTTGAAGTACATCCCATCCCGGAGACCGATGAAAACGAAAAATGATACGTCCGCTAAAGTTTGCCGACCGCAGCGAACGTATCATCAAAACCACTGGAACAAGCTGTTCCAGCCTTATTATAGCAGGAATTGGCTTGTTCCGCAAGAACCATAGGAGTTTTTATGGAACAAAAGGTTAAATATGCTATCAATCTTATCAGTGAGAACGGACAGGTTGTCGTGTCCAGCCGTGAAGTAGCAGAAAATTTCGGAAAAGAACATCGGAACGTCATGCGAGATGTAGAAAACATCATGTCACAGGGTGTGCTCAAAAATGAGCAGACCCCCATGTTCTTCAAAACCGAGTACACCCACGAGCAGAACGGTCAGACCTACTCCATGTACCTGATGAACCGTGACGGTTTCACCCTGCTGGCTATGGGTTTTACCGGCAAAGAAGCCCTTGAATGGAAACTCAAGTACATTGATGCTTTCAATCAGATGGAGCAGAAGCTCACCAACCCGGAGCCTGAATCGACAGAGATGCTGTTGAGCCGCGCTCTGATCGCCGCTAACAGTGTTATCGACACGGAGCGTAAGAAGGTAAAGGTTCTGGAAGCGGAAAATGCCAAGATGAAGCCCGATTCCGACTACGCAAAGGCGGTTCTTCTCTCTGACGAAAGCCTGACAACCACGCAGATTGCCATGAACTACGGCCTGACCGCTCGAAAGCTGAACAAGATTCTTGAGGAAATGGGCATCCAGCACGTTGTAAATAAGCAGTGGATTCCTTACAAGAAATATCTTGGCAACGGATACGTTGTCGGGCATCCGATCGAGCTGCCGAACGGAAAGACGAAAGAGGTCACTCGCTGGACGAGAGCCGGTCAGAAGTTCATTTATAGCAAGCTCAAAGAAGCGGGCTATCTTCCTGTTGGCGAGCAGATTAGAATGGAGACGTGCTGATGGACTACTCGGAAGAAATGTTTCGGCTACAAGCTGAGAATGAAGAGCACAAAGCCGTTTTAGAAAAAAGCCATGAAATCCTTAATCAGGCATTAGAAATCATCATGCCAGAGGATAAGCGGTCAAGGGAAGTTGTAAGTGTAGCGCTAGCAACGTCCGTACAGCATTTTTGCGAGGACAGCTATTCAATGGGATACAATGATTGTTTGCTCGACATTCTCATGGAAAAGGAAGAAGTCAGCGCTCCTATCATGTTTCCAACACTTAAATCGTAAATAGCCCATAAGAAAAGCCAGTGGTTAGAGAACATCTAGCCGCTGGCTTTTTGTATTACATTTGAATTGCTACGATTTCCCACGAAGAATAATTGGAAAGCCCAGAATAGGGGTGGATTTCAAAGTTCTTCGTCTCTCCCGGTTGGATATCCAAGACATAATCAATATCTCCGCACACGGGAACTTCTTCTCCGCTCACATCTTTCATCTTATACAGAACGATGACCTTTGCATTTGTCTTGTATGCGCTGTTGTTAGTCACTTTTCCGGTGAATCTTGTCTCATAGCCACTACCACGCTTTGAAGTATTGGTAACAGCCAATTCACCTGCTCTTAAAACTTCTTTTCCTGCACTCGGCTGATAGTTATAGTCCTGAGCCGAAACAGCCATTTCGATACCGGCAGGGATAGTACCGTCATACTCGTATGTGAAGTATCCGGCATACCAGTAGGAATCATCTTCCGCAACCCAGTCCAGATATTCATCGTCTGTTTTAATCACGGAGCCATCCTCTGCAACAACTGCGATTTCAATATGGGGAAACCAGACCGCAAGATTTTTGTTCGTATTCTCGATTTCAAGCGCATAAGAAATATAAATCGTGCTACCGTCACGCCACGCATAAGACCCATGATTCTTAATGCCTAACGGTTCATACTGTGTTGCATTAGTCTGCTCAAGTTCAATAAGGCCAGACCATTCATCAGGCTTTTTTGCAGCAATTGCACTGATAGGCATGGTAAAAATCAAAGCGGCAACAAGAATTGCTGAAGCAAACTTCTTCATCTTTACGTCCACTCCTTATTCGTCCACAAGGTCTGCGTACTTTACTTCAACGCGAGGAATTTCATCTTTTGTCATTGTCAATGCTCTTGTGATTTCAGCTGTCCCGGTAAATTCTCCGTAGATTGTAACAATGTCGTCTTGAAGAATCTTTACAGAGCCGCTCTCCCTTTTATCAACAGCATAGTATTCGTTTCCAAGGTACATATCATACCCATCTTCGTTATCCTGAACGCGCCATGCCTTGTCGCTGCTGAAAAGAGAAGCATCCATAATCTGCTGTACCTTTGCCTTGATTACAATTCTTGTTCCAGCGTACTTTTCCGGGTAGCGGCATAAATCCTTGTAGCCTACGGTTCTGCAAGATTCTTTGTATTCTTCTTCCGTTTCAACATGGATAGGTTCACTCTCGGGCTGAGGTTCGCTCTCAACTTCGGGCTCAGACTGGCTTTCAGATACGGATTCACTTTCAGCTTGCTGCTCTGCGGATGCAGATTTTGCTTCTTCCGCTGCTTTGATAGATGCAGCTAAGGCTTCAGATGCTGCTTTTTCTTCGGAAGCCGCCGCGCGTTCTGCTTCCAGCTCCTTGTCATACGGAAGATTCATGCCAACAACAACTAGCACTAAGCACACAACTAAAGCAATCAAGTCTTTCTTCGCTGAATACTTTTCGTGCTTAACAATCGACTTCAGGAGATTCCAGATAATCTTTACGCCGTATGCTACAAAGACCAGCGTACAGCCGATTCCAAAGTCTCTGCCATCTTTTTGATAGATTCCGTAGAATATACCAAAGCAAATATAACAAGCGATAGACCCGTACCAGAACTTACTGTTCCCTTTTCCTCTAAGTGCATTGACGATACAACACACACTTAGAATAAATCCAGCAAGCAGCATGATTCCACTGAACGTTTGCATTTTTAATTCCACCTTTCCTTTGCCAGTATAACACATTCAATGGCTCCGTAAGGGGTCTTTTTGTTTTTTTCGGAATTTTTGGAGACTTGCACAATCAGATGGGGTTTGGTTTGTGAGGATGAGGTGGGTGTTAGTAACACAAACCACGAAAAACGCCTTTTTCTTTGAAAAATTTTATCGCGGGCATGACCCACCCCACCCCCAGAGCTGCCTGTATACCCCGCCGGTCAGAGCTGCCTGTATACCCCGCCGGTGGAGACCCCAGCCCCAGCGCATCCGGACAGACTGCACAGCACAGGCAGCAGGGCAGGCCGTGCCAGAACCAGGGCAGACAAGTACCAGGGCATACCGCCGCCCAAACGCTGGACACGCTGCACCGGTCTGCACTCGATACCAGACAGGCCACGCCGGGCAGATCGTAACGGCGGCGGGGTGCTGGGTGTGTCCGAAACTGTGCAGATGCGGACAGCACGACTTTGCCATTTTTTACCAGAAAAATAAATCAGAAAAATCTTATATTTTTATCCAAAAAGGCTTGACATATAAGATATATCTGATATAATAGAATCAAGATAAGACATATCTGATAAACCACATCACGAAACACCAAAACAGGAGGACAAAAACCATGAAAAAGTATTATCACGTTATCACCGAAAAGAATGATGAATACATCTCCACCGTAGCCCACGCCGAAAGCGTTGAAGCTGTTAAAGCCCACTTTGCAGGGCAGAACACCAAAGAAGTTATCGAGCTGTGCGCCGCTCAGGTGGCAACGCTCAAAAACGCGCCGTGTACCTCCTATGTGGAGATTGGCCTGGAACCAATCAAGTGCGCAGACCTTTACACCGCATCCTTTGCGGATGGCAGCTTAATGACTGGCACTCTTGAGCAAATCTATGCAGCCCAGAACAACCGCAGAATGACCATTAAGCCCGTTGTGTGGCTCTGGTGCAGTGACAACGGCCTGTATATGGTAGACTACATCTTGGAGGGTGCGGGCTGGACACTGGGGGTATTTGACACGCTGCCAGACGCAGAAAAGGCAGTGGCGGCGTTTAACGCACAGCCCGCAGCAGATGTGGCGGCAATGCTCACGGCGGACGCTCTCAAGCTCTTTACCTGTGAGGTGCAGTGCAAGGCACTGGGCGACGATGGCAAACAATATGATACTGTTTGGTGCCCCGATTGTGGACAGATCTATTACACCATCCCGGCAAAAGTTAAGGTGCTGGGCTACATCCCGCAGTATAAGGAGGACTAAACGATGACGAGAACCGACGAATTGAACGCCGAAATCAGAAATCAGGCCGTGCGCCTGTATCCAAAGTGTGCCGGGCTGTTTGAACTGCCGTTGATGGTATACACTCAGATTGTAGCGGACAACCTGACCCGCTCCAAGCCCTACCGCTTGAGTGTTGAGCGGTGCAAAAAAATCATTCTGGCAATGCCGGAGTTTGACTAATGGAGGGTTTACAGTATGATTGCACTTGACTTTTCCCAGTGGGCTGCCCTCTGGTATGTGGGCGGCATGATCTCCGGCGCACTGGCTATGATTGCATTTCTCAACAGCTAATAAGGAGGGGGCAGAAAATGACAATTGACATTTACAGGCCGGAACTTGTTGCAGAGTATCGCGGCAACGTTAAAGCTGCTATTAACGCCGGTGCTTATAGTATATGGGACGAAGAACGCATTGCAGGCGCTTTTAACTTTGGGCGCGGGACACAAGCCGATTTTGAGCGATACAAAAAGTTAAATTCCGCGTTGCATCTTTATATGGAGGTATGAAAAAATGACGTTGTTTGAAGAAAAAGTGAACGAATACCGCGAAAACAAGCGGCTTTTGGAAGAGCTTGAAGCAATGAACGAATCAATCAAGGCTGATATTATCTGCATGATGCAAGGCGCGCCGGAAATGGCGCAAGGCACCGAAAAAGCCATTTACAAGGATGTGCAAAGCGTCCGGCTCGATAGCAAGCTTTTGAAGACGCTGCACCCGGATGTGTACGCAAAGTGTAGCAGCAAAACCACATACAAGCGTTTTAGCGTGGTATAAGGGGGTTATATTATGCTATACAGCGAGATTATCAATAAAATTGATGATATTTTTCTTTATTTCCGATTCAACAGCAAAAATTTGACAGAAGCGCAAAAGCTAAAACTGCAAGAACTACAGGATTTAATCCACGAACTAAGACTTATAAGCAAGTGAGGTGCTGCACATGATATTTTCTTGCATTCTGTTTTTCTTCTGGTTTTTCTCGGCGCTGTTTAAAGCGTCCAAATAAGAAACATTTCACCCGGTCAGAAATGGCCGGGCTTTTCTTTTGCCTTGCATCTGACACGGTGCAGGGCTTTTATTTTGCCAAACTGCAATACAGCCACATACAAGCCTTTACAGCGGCTTTTCTGCCGTCCATGCAATTTATACCACAACAACGCCAAAAGCGTTTACAGGGCTTTACAGTGGCGTTCCCGTTGATTTGACCTATTCCAACGAACGCAATACAGCAGCCACACAAGCCGCCTATACGAATCTGCACCCCGCTGGATGGCACACCGTCAAGCGCTGCACCTGCACCGATACCAGATACTACCGCCACACCGGTAGCTGTACAGGTCAACGCAGCCTCCCTATTATAATAAGGTATATAAGGGTGCGCCCTGTTATAGATCCATGCCCGGCGGTGCAGCATAGCGCAGACCATGCCAACCCGGCGGGGTCAGCGTCTCCACCTGTACAGGGTCAGCCCGGCGGCTGTCTCGATTCTTCCCACGCCGAACGGCTTGCGATCTGGCACCGGGTCTGCCTAGCACACTCCACCCGGCGGGCAGTCCAGCGGCAGGGGGCGCGGCGGGCGGAACCACTGACGGCTACCGCCGCATCTCTTTTCGGGCTTTCGCCCGATAGCTAATAGAGGTCAGCAATAGTCGCAGCGTTCCGGCTGGAATAGTCGCAACCGCTTCTGGAATAGTCGTAGCTTCTCCAATAAAATAGTCTTGGGATAGTCGTAAAGTCGTCAGATGGCTAGCTTTTGAAAGTCCTATATATAGTATAGTAACGAGCGGTCTGCCGATATTCGTATGGTAATAGTCGTAGCGTTTTCTTGTGAATCATCGTCAAATAGTCGTGTAATTTTTGTGTGAAATAGTCGTTTGCCTTTTAGGGAAAGAGAGATGCGATAGTCGCTAAGTCATCAGACCGCATAAAATTCATAACCCATTACATATATTCACCCATTTATTCACTCGCCAGCCATACCAAATTCGCATACCAACAGTACTTATTATAATATACGCTTATATATCCTAGTAACTATCTAGGGATTATTCTGCAGGAATAGTCGTATCATCAGATTCGGTCTGTTCCTGCTCGATTTAATTCCCAGCAACACGCTATGGTATATCGTTCAATCCATAGTATTCTGCTATGAATAGTCTATGCAACATTTGTACATATCCAACCAACCAAAAAAATGAAGTCAATTCTCCATGCGAAATAGTCGTAGACTATCCACCAGTCCGAACCTCACGCTAGTTTTCGCCTACGGTCCGATCTGCTGGCTAACGGTATAGCTTTTGGAGATAGAGGGTTGTAGGGGGAAAGAACCTTTACAGGCGATTGAACTCTGGTTCACTGTACTGTTGCTTCTCCTGTTCCTTGTCAATCCACATATCAGCAAAGGCCTTCCAGTTTGTTATAGGCTTTCCGGTCTTGGTCATCCAACCTGTTCCATCATAGTAGTTCATGAACCTGCTGGCAAGCCTGTTCTCACATCCAGCATCCAGAAAATACTCGCTCACATCCTCGAAGTCCGGCGTGCTGGCGTTCCCATCGGGCGGGTCGCCCGCTTTCTTAATAACTTTTTTTCTTTTCTTTTCTTCTATATTAAGGAGGTGAACGATTGTTCCCCTCACAGGTGAAGCATCGTTCCCCTCAGAGGTGAATGATTGTTCACCTCCCTTTTCGCTCTTTGAAGATTCTTCCGGCACTTTGACGTATATCTTATCGGGCTTGTTCTTCCCTTCACGCTTGCGCTCGATCAACCTGGCTTCTTCCAGCTCTTTCAGAGACTTCTTGACCCATCGTTCTGTGAATCCAGTATCGGTAGCAAGGTCTTTGATGGGATACACGATGTATACTCGCCCTAGTTGGTCAGCAAACTTTCCGCTTCTGCTTGCCCTCTGTGACGACCTTGCACGATTGAACAGGTAAATGTAAACAATTTTCTCTGTTGGACTAACGCCAATAGTCGAGAGGAATCGAGGGTAGACCATGTACCCATTGACCTTTGTATTGGCTGTCATGTACTGCATTTTTTTCTCCTACAATAGTCGTAGACCTCTACAATGCGCTCACGGCCCCGCAGAGCCATTCCAGAGCCGTTTTCTGTGTTCAGTCGATAAGTTTGCCGTCCAAAGTATAAAACGCCTCAGAATGGCTCATTTTAGGTCTTTCCAGCAAAAACAAAAGGCCGTCATTGCTGACAGCCTCTCGTTTTTATTTCAGCCAGTCGTTTTCCAACGCACAGAAGCCAAATACCGATGCTGCTGTGAGAATAATCCAAATCACCCAGAAGATGACTACCCAGCCATCCGCACCAGACATCAGGTTTTCTCGCGTCTGGTCGATGTCTGTGCCATCGTAGAACGTGGCATCCTGAATGGTGTGCCCAGTGAGCATGGCGTACATCGTGCCCGTGTACTCCACTGGCCGGATGTAGTATTCAAAGCGGACGCTACTACCCCTATATTTTGTGGTCAGGTACTTGCTACCGGGCATATTTATTTTTTTGTAGTCAAAATCCTTGCCCAGAAAATGCACCATCTGAGAATGCCATGTGTTAGAGCCAGCATAATCCCATGAGTAGTAGATTTCTGTGGTAGTATAGGTGTGGCCCTTCCCATCGGTGTGCGTTACTACGCGGGTGTGCATATTGTAGTGCTGTTCTTCGCGGTAGATGTACATATATGGCCCGCCGATCTCATCCTCTGATACCGTGTCCACGGCAGACAGAGTGCCGTAGCAGAAAGCCCGTCCAACGTCTGTCCGAAGCCCGTAGCCAAACCGATCTTTAGAAGAAATATCTATCGCAGTGGAGTACTCCTGTTTGCACTCCATTGCCGCCTGTTTGATGTGGCCGGAAATGACCGTACCCAGAATCAGCATCACCAGCACGATAACGGCACTTGCCAGAATCTCCCGGAACGTGATCTCGATCCCGTTAATCTTCAAAGAGGTTTCCGACATCCGGAGCATCCTCTGATACCTCGAACGATAAGAGTTCATAATTCTGTACCTCATACCCGGTCAAACTCAAAAACGTGCTGTTGGGGAAACGCCGGACGTACTGCCGATAACTCTTGACAGTGCGATTATAGTCGGAGCGGTAATTGGCAATCAGATTTTCGGTGACTGCCAACTCGTTCATCAGTTCCCGGTAGTTATCGGCGGATTGCAGTTCTGGGTAAGCCTCTGCCACGGCTGCAATCTGGGTGGTGATCTCAGAGACGGCGGCATCAGAACTGCTGCCCCGCACCGCGATAATGGTCATAAGGGTATCGTATTCGTGCTTATCGTATGCCTTAACCATTTCAACCAGATTCGGGATAAGGTCAAAGCGGCGTTTCTCCTGCACCTGAATGTCAGACTGCGCAGCGGCCACCTGTTCCTCGTAGGAAATGGCGGTATTCTTCGCGCCCTGCACGATAAACAGACCTGTGCCAAGCGTCAAAATTACGATTAAGAAAATTACAACAGCCACTTTCCAAAATGTATCTTTCATCTTTTCTCCTTTCAATCCATCCAAGTATATTCTTGGAACCGTTGAATCTGCTTGTTAAACGTGATGGGAAGGTCGCCTATCTCGCCTTCCTTGTTCTTGCTTAGTCGGAACAGGTACTTGTCGGGGTTATCGCCGGACAGAAGGATGATTGCATCTGCGTCCTGTTCAATCTGTCCGCTCTCTCGCAAGTCGGAGTTGGTAGGCGTTGCTCCGGGCTTGGATGGGTTTCGATTGAGCTGTGCCAGTGCCACCACGACAATGCCTGTGGTCTGCGCCAGCTCGTGTAAGGCAATGGATATAGCTGTAATGGCGGCATATCTGTCCTTTGCGCCCGTTTCGTGGATGAGTTGAAGATAGTCTACGAAGATGACCTGAGCCTTTTTACGGAGAGCCTGAGCCTTCATCCACGCCACGTTCTTCCCGGCAGCGGAGCGGATATATAAGGGCATCTTCATGTTTTTTGCCTGTCCGTCAATCTCATTCAAGCTGACCGCCTTATTTTTCACCGTGTCCAGAGGGCAGTATATTTGATTGGCCATCAGACGTGCGCCCAGCTTGCGTTTGCTGGTTTCCAGGCTGAAATAGTACACGGTGTAGTCCTGCTTTGCCATGCTTGCTGCTATTTGCAAGGACAGGGCTGTTTTGCCCGCAGACGGTCTGCCGCCGATGATGATGAAATCACCCGGTGAGATGTGCAGCGCTTCATCCAGACGCTCTAGGCCTGTCTTGATGTACACAGGCTTCTCGTCCATGTGAAGCACATAGTCGTTCAGCACATCCTCGTATGTCCACGCATCTTCTTCCTCAGCTTTCAGGCTCATTGCTTCGCCCATCTTCTGGTAAATGTCTGATAGATCAGAATAATCGGTAAACTCGCTGGTCATCTGAAATGCCAGGCCTTGCACACGAGTGAGTGCAGATTGTTCTCTGATAAGTTGTGCCCAACGCTGCATCTGCTCCCTGTCGATTCGTACACACTCTGATTCACAGGTTTGTACACACGCCAATAGCGTCTGCGCTACGTCTGGATGCTGCGTGTTTATCTCGACTATATCTATCTTACCCCTAGCCGTCCAATATCCCTGAACAGCCGCAAAAGCATCTCTCAGCTCAGGTCTGAACAAGTCAAGTTCAAGGTCTGGTATGGTTTCATCCACAACGCCCGGCTTGCAGAGCATCAGCGCACCGATAAATACCGTTTGAACGTCCATTGTCATAGTCTAGGAAACTCCATCTCCGTACTTTGCTCGTACTGGTCATCCTGTTTCAATGCGTAAATGTCCTGCCATCCTGCATAGATACTCTGGTCAAGTATGGCTTTCCAGTCATGCCGATCAAACTTTTCCAGCTTGTTGCAGAGCATCTGTTTTGCCCGGTCTGTCATAGGCTTTTTGATTCTTGTACGCATCTGTGCGAACTCTCGCAGGGATTCCAACAGGGCTTTATCGCCATGAGCAAAGTCGGAGAAGATGTCAGGTTTCTTCTTGACTGCACTCTCCGGCAAGGTCTTGACGTTCGTCTGACTGTCAGTTGATATAGTGAGTTCATCGTCATCTGACTTTGAACTCATAGATGAGCTGACTTTCATCTCATTTATGATATGAGGATGAGATGACTTTCGTGTAGACCATCCTTTTGACGCAATATCGCTTCTTTTTGACTCTTCATTGAGCAGATGCTTAATCAAAATGAAACAAGATTCTGCCTTTTTTGAGTTCAAAGTTGCGTCTTTTTCTTCAAAAACGTATGCACAGATTGCATCGTAGAGTTCCAGCTTCTCTTTACTTTTAAGTGTGGAGATGGCTTCAAAGTAGTATCGTTGGAATGTAAAGCTGTCTCGTTTTTTGTCCATGCTCAATCCTCTTTGTAGCGTTTGTTCCATGCTTCGATGGCTTTTTCCTTGCCAAATATTACAGAAGTGCTCACCCCGCATTTCCCGCAGACTACCCAATTAGCCATGTTAATGTCAAGTGGATGAAGCACTTTTACAGTCGGCGGTTCCGCACCGCAGAACGGGCATCTCTTGAGTTCTGTCATTTTCTAAATCCCTCTCTTGTTCTTGTGATTCGCTTATGCGCCTTGACAGGCCTTGCGCCTTTGCCGTACGCTGGGCGAATATGTTTTGCCTTGATGTACCCACAAGGCGGCTTCGGCCCGAAATCAAAAAGGCTCAAGTCCATAACGATGATTCCAAACTTCTTGTTCGTCATATTTACTGCTCCTTACGCATACCATTTCGGTGTTTCGTTAAAGATTCCCACACCTTCTGCAAATCCCAGCTTTTCTAAGGTTTCACACATGATGCCGTCCATCATGCTGTGAACGATTTCTTCATCATCACCGTACTTTTTGTATGCTTCCTGCATTTCCTCCGTGAATTCGTCAACCATATCTTGCGTAACAACGACATTCTTTTCCATAAGCCCTCCTACACCATCGGAAACGCCATCCAATGCGTCACCGTCACATCTTCCGGCAGTCTCTCTCCTATCTCGTCCCAGAACTGACCGTCTGCGTAACAGCCAAGAAAGTACGCTGTTGGCGAGATTCCATGCAACATTTTTCCATTTTTATCACGCCACGTTGTCTTAGTCGCAAGCAACAAAGGCTGCGTCCGCTCTCGTGGCTGTTCGCTTGCTGGATGCCAAAGTGTGTTAGCCATTATCCGATACCCCGCTTACGGATTGTAGGTGAGAACGAAGTTTTGTAACTGCTGCGGCAAGATGTTGATTTCGTAATGATACTTGTCCACGTCAGAACCGCTCAAATCCTCCACAATGTACATTGTGTACTCGTTAAGATAGACGTAATGCTTTTTGTATGTGCCATCGGGCAATTCAATAGTCACCACAAGTTCATTGTTGCTGTTATTGGAAATGTCCATGTTCCAGATTATTTCAAGCATCGGCGTATCAGTTCTTGCATTAACAACAGACAATCTGCGAGTGACGTTGAAATTCTTTGCCTGCTGCGAAATATTGTGATTCACACGAGACGCTTCTGTGCATCCGCACAATGCGATAGATGCCGCCAATGCTACAGATAAAATTGCTTTCTTCATTGTTCTTTTCTCCCTTCAATCTCCTTACATACCGCATTGTAGAACGCATCCCACGTCTCATAGTCGCAAGAATCGCCAAAAAAGCCTGTCCGCTTGCGCTCTGCAATGTCACGTTCAAAGCAACCAAGCGTCGTGTCGGTCAGCTCCGGCAGAAGCGGTGTGATGTATCCGCAAACAAGGCTAGGCATATATGACCGTCTGCCCAAGCAGTAACGGACAGCGCAGTTGCAAACCGCTCCAAAGTCGTCATTAGCGGGGTCGATCAAACCTTTAGGCTCGTCATCTTGCAAATCATATATGGTGCAGTCAAGGACGGTTGCGATTCTGAAAAGCCACGTTTCTTTACATTTGCGTTTCCCGCACTCAATAGCCGATAGGAAAGCGGCTGTTACACCGATTCTGTTCGCAAGGTCTTTCTGCTTGACGTGCAGTTCAAGCCTGCGCTTCCTGATTTTCTCCCCCGTTGTCATACTCTTCCAGTTCCTTTCTGATTTGCTGGCGTTCAATCTGCTTCAATCTTGCCTTTGCCAACTTGCGGTTGTCAGCCTTGCGAATAGCCCAGTTGTTGCGGTGGTTTGCCCAGCAAGCGTATCTGTGGCTAAATTCGCTTTGGTCGTACCAACCCTTGCCAATAAGCCCTTTATAGGTCTGCTGACGTTTCATCTTTCTTCTCCCATTCCTTGCATCCACGTTCATCCCACACGAAGTCTGCAACGTGTTCTGACTGGTCGTTCACGCATACGCCCTCCGGCTCTGCGTACCATTTGCAAGAGCCACAGGACGACTCGGATTTGTTCTTACAGGATTCTGCTGTGCATCGGATAGCCTTGCCAGCAGAGAACTGCTTGATGCCCATGCAAGAGCAATGTTCGGTGGTGCAGTAGGTCATTTTATCATCTCCAAAGTCATAACGTCGAAATCCTCAAGATTTGGATGCTTCTTCCTCGCCATTTTTCGAGCTTTCAGCTCCGCTTCTTCTTCATTATCAGCTTCAACATCAAAAGTTCCAAGATTGATTTCTCCATAGGATTCATAGGCCACAATTTCGACTTTGTATTTCATTCTTGCTTCCTCCATCCAATAAAATCACACAATCCAATTGTTTGAGAGTCACAACGATGCGTATATTTAACGGTTGGCAAATCGAACCCTGTAAGGTTATTGCAAACAGTTTTCGAGTTAAAAAGTTCGTCAAAAGTATTATTATAGATTTTTGCGCTCTCGGCGTTGTTGATAACCATACCACATTGTTTGCAACGCCATATAGAACATCTCATCATTCCCTTTGTCCTCTCTTTCTCCTTCTGTTGGCATTGAACCGCCCGATCACCCGCTTATACTGCTCGTAACACTCCGGGCACATGTCGCCTATGTCCCTGCGCCACTCCCAGTCCTTGAAGTATTCGTCAGGGTTCATCATCCTGCCGCCCTGTACCGCTCCGCAGCGGTCGCATACTCGCTTGTGGTAGATTCCTCTGTCAGTTTGCATTAGTTGCTCCTTTTGCCAAATTTCTTCTGCATCTTGGCCATCAATGCTTCGATACGATCCTTATTTCGTCATATTATCGCCGTGAAAAATTAAGATTCCGTTTGTTTAAAGAATTCTTTCCATTTGCCGCACGGAAGATAATGCCATTCTCCGTAATCATCATCGTAGAAATCCGTATTTATCGCCAAAGTACCATCTAATTCAACCTCCCCGAAATAATTTTCTCCTTTTTCAAATGAGCCGTTATCATTGATGCACAAAAATTTATCCACAATATCCTCCTTCTTTTCTGTGTATTGACGCCTTCACGTTTTTTGGCTTACTACCAATAGCTATTTTCCATCGATTGCCACCTCTCTATATTCCACGTCAATCCCTTTCGGCAAAGCCGTCTGGTACTTCTGTGCCAACTGCTCTGCGCTCTGGGCATCGCCCAACGGCTGTTCAGGCGGTGCAACGGTGACTTCCACGTTGTCACGCATACCAAAGTAGTTCTTGGCTCGGAAAATCCACTCTGCCGGATTCTCCTGACCGTACATACCGTTGTATGCCCACATGGACTGCATTTGCAGAATCAGCTTCAGAATGTACTTCTGCTGCAAGCTGTCGTCACGGCGTTTGCCTGTCATAATCTGTCTCAGGCTAGGCCATTCGATGCCCAGCACTAACGCAATCCATTCCACCACAGGTGAGATTCTGGCTTCGATGCAAGCGTCAAAGAAGAAGTCAAGGCGTTGCTGCACTTCAATGGGGTTGTTCATGTCCACGCTCGGAAGGTCGCCAAAATACTTGGCTGCGATCATGCCGACAACTTTCTTGTCCTCTTCATCGCCGATTCTTGACTGCAAATCCCCTGTGCTCATCATCTTCAGCTTCTCGATAGCCAACGCCTGTTGCTCCTTTACCTTTTTACTGACCTGTGATCGGATGCTCTTGTTCTTGTTGAGGTTCTGTATCCGCTTCTTCTCACGCTCTTTTTCACGCTTCGCAGCGGCTTGCTCTTTTGCCTTTTGCGCTCGCTTCTCACGCTTTTTCTTTTCAGCTTCGGTCAGCGGCGGTCTGCCACGACCACGCTTCGGTGGTGTTGCCATGTATCAATCCTCCTTCGGTGGCTTTGGGAGCGGCATCCAATAGGTGACATTTTCAAAAGACACACATTCCCTTGCTTCACACCAATAACCGCTAGAACAAAAAAATGCAACCCAAATTCCAGCCTTTTTATCGTAAGCGAGAACATAATCGCTCATGTAATCGTCCTTCGGAACATCAGGAAGTCTATCGTCAACACTAATCCATTCGTTCACGTTTTCACCTCTTCATTTTCGTTTCGATTTTATCCAGCTCGGTTGCAATTTGCCAGACGGAACAGCAGTTGTCCAACTGCCGCCACCAAGCGCACTTTTCTTTCTCGCATACGCACCGACCAAGCGGATTGCTGGTCATCTTCATCGGGCAGTAAAGTTCGTTGTCCATACTTACCTCCCAAGAAATACAAACGCCCATTTCATCCATTCGGGAATATCTGCGGAAAACAAGCCCTTATACATAAAGATAGAAAGTACGATAGACGAAACTGCCACGATTGCAATAAAAGCAATCACAATTCCCTGAAAAATCGCAAACATTCTGCGACTTCTTTCCATCCTCTTTTCAATGTCATATCTGTTCATGTTTTTACATCCACCCCATCACAACAGCCGTGCAAACGACCAGACACACGTTTATAAACAGCCAGACAAGCATTGCCTGCCGTTTTTCAAACAGGTTGTTTGCCATGTCCTTGATTGTCCGTTCAGACTGAACCACTATCGCCAGCAGGGCTAAGCAGACCAGCCAGCGGGTTACAAATTCAAGCATTGTTAGCTCCACCTTTCTCTCAGCTCTTTTTCAACCTGTTCTGACTTTGCAGTGATGTAATCCGCAAACTCGTCAGGGGTCATGTCCTCGTTCTTGAACTGCCCAATCATCTCCCAGTACCTGTCACCAATGCGGATGATTTTCTGCACCTGTTCATCGGTCAGGTCTGCATCGCACCGAAGGTTCTGAATCAGCGCGCCCCATGTGGCGGCAACGCCATCCAGAGCCATGCGGAATCCGTACAACTGGTTTTGCCGTGCGATTTTGCGGAGGTTGGTCGGCTTGACCTGTTTTCCGCACAGAGGGCAGTTCCCGAATTTATTCATCCGACTGCTCCTTTGCTTCAAGGCGAGATAGCCAGCGGACTTCCTTTTCGTACTGCATTTTCCGCATTCGATCAAAGGCTGCATCGTCCATATCCAACGCAATAATGCAGTTCACAACGTCTGCGTACTCTTCTTCAAATGCGCTCCGGCACTCCTCAACACTCTTCGGTGTCGGGTTCGTGCCATCCAGCGCACGGCGCAGCTTCAACGCAGCCTGTGCCAGTTCGGACGCTTCTTCTGCCAACTGCGCCAAGATTTCGGTCTTGGGCAGAATGTCTGAAATTTTCCTTTGCATATCTCTACCTCTTTCAGTAGTATTCGATTTCAACCATTGAAGTGGATACAAGCTCAAATCGACCGTCTCCCAGAGGTATTTGGAGTAGTTTGTAATCTCTTGCACTAGAGATCGGAATCAGCTCGTTAAAGCTTTCCACCGTAATGGTGTACTTTGGATGCCGTGCGCTACCGTAGCCTACTTTTTCAATTTCCGGGGAATAGACCGTGACGTGATAACACGGTTTGCTAGCTTCTTCCGCTTTAGCAGAGGCTTTAGCGGCGGTCGGATGGCAGGATGTAAAGAGCAGCGTGAGCAGTAGTGCTATTGTTGCGATTGTAAAGCGGATAAAACGGTGATTTATTTTGTTTTTCATTTCAATCATTCTTTCATCTTTGCGCCACAGTTCGGGCAATAATTAAAATCCGATATACGTTCATACGGCGAGAGTTTGTATTCTGCTCTGCACTTGTCACACTCGATTGAGTTGCTTTCATGGTCGTAAATCCATTTTGCTTGTCGTTCCTGTTCTCCTTTCAGCCAGTCGTTGAGTGCAGCCATGCAAGAGGGGCAAAGATTGAAACTATAATCTTGTGGGCATCCAGTGTTGTATACTCTTGCTTCAATCATGTTGAGGTTGAACCAATTGCCCATATTAAATGTTTCGCCGCATCGGTCACACTTAAACACTTCATTCATGCTCTTTCTCCAATCTCTTTAGCAGCGCATCCACGTCATATCGCCAATGTACACGCAACCTTTTTGCTTTTACCTCTATCCCCTCTTGCTCTGCCCACTGCCAAGGGATGCTCTTGCGGCTCTCGTTGTATCGGAACGCCAGAACCTTGCTGGCAGGGATTGCAAAGGTGCGGTTGACCGCCCGGTAATTGACTATCACATGGGCGGTCTGACCGCTGTACCCTATTGCTTCTACCATGTCCGTGATGTGCTTTTCCTTGCGGTATTTGCACTTTGCCTTGTCGTACTTGCCGAACACCTTTTCCAGAGGGATAGATGGCGTTTCAATGGTTTTCAGCTCAAACAGGTGGTTCATGGGGTAACGGTACACAAGGAAGTCGCAGATGTTGTCGATGGAGAAGGACAGGTTCTCGTTGCCGCCGTAGTAGGTAGCAGCACTGTCCTTCAGCCGGTAGCACCACGCATCGGGTGGAACAGATGCCTTGAAATCTGCTTCAAACTGCTTGCCGGTGTTCATGCGTTGTCCTCGATTTTTTTGGCTTCTCTGATACGCAGTCGAGCAAGTTCGCTATTTGCATATCGCAGTTGCCAGCTACCAAACCAGCCTTTGTGAACAAGTTTTCCGGCGCAGTAAACAAACTCCTGCTTCATCAATTCATCAAGTGAAATGATGTAGCCGCCCGGTTTATACTTTCTTCTCATCCTCGTTCACCTCTAAATTCACTTCCGAGAAACCGCTTCTTGCCACGCTCCCGGTGCTTGTCCTCGTAATCGCGGTGGTACACGCTCTGGCTGTGGTTCAGCTCATGCACGAACGTCTTGCGCTCCTCGAAGTCTTTTTTCTCTGCTTTGTACTTCTCGCAAGTGTCGTGGCAGGCTTGGTGGCGTGATGTTCAGTTGAGACAACAGGTAATCATTCTATTAACCCCACTGTTCAGCCATTGCTTTTGCAATGCCTGGAAATGTTTTTGCTCTGTTCTTCGCCCGATCAGTCGTAAACATTCCCTTATTTTTTACATCGTGTTTATGACTATACGAGCCGGACGGACACCATGTAGCAACAGGCTCTACAATGTCGACTGGAATCAGCGGCGGCAGACCCTTGAGCCAAAGACAGGTTTTTTTGGTGTATGGGTGACCAAACTGATACGGCTGAATGCTCTGTGCATACTTCGGCAGGCAGAATACCCGGCTTGGCACTGGGTTCTCTATGCAAATCCGTGGAACATCTGCCCACCAGAAACGCATGAACAGGTCTCGGCCTTGAATGCCAAGCATTACACGGTCTGCCTGAAGCTCATGCCCTTTCCAAAGATGCCTTGCCCCGGCGTTGCTTAGATAAGTGCAGGGCGGGTGAGCAATGAGCAAATCCCACTTCCCGACTTCGTGCGCCATGCCGTCCATCGTAACGATTTGCCCCCCCTCCAGAGCCTTGAGCGCATCTCCAAGAATATGCCACTCAGGATGCCCACCGGACGGTTCCTGGATGTCGCAGGAGTAGGCTTCGTGACCTTTTGCACGAAAGGCTTTGCATACCTCTTGCGATTCCTCGCAAGCAATCAACACTTTCATCTTTCCAAACGCCCGTATAGCCAGATAGCGCAGCTCTTATATAAGGTAGGCGATCAGTCCGTTTTGTCTTTGCAAGCTTGTTTACAGGCTTCGCATTTATGAAACGGCTTATCAAGCCAGCACTCAAACAAAAGACATTTAGGAAGGTCAAATTCCATAGGAGCCTTTCTTCCGTGTGTTCTGTTTCTTCGGACGTGATAATGGCAAGCCATTACATATCCATCAACATCCTCTCCGTATGCACAACTTGTTGCATCAGGTGAAACCATGTGCTTAACATTGATTTCGATTTCTTTTCTCATCTTATCACTCTTTCTGAAATTTACGTTGATGCGTTATTTTAAAACGGAAAATCTTCACTGTCCTGAATTACGGCAAAGTCGCCGGTATCAGGCGAAGAACCAGACCCACCAGCCAGCGTTTTCTTCGGTCTGACCTCATAGTCACCGGAACGAATCTTGTCAACACTGGTGAAACGGTCAACGACAAGCTTCGTCTTGATGTTCCCATCGTTACCCATGTATTCTTCCTCACGGAGAACCACACCGACCAGCTTGCCACGCAGGGTCTTTTCATCGTTATTGAACTTATAACCGGGATTGGACTGCTCCACAGCAGTGATAAAGCCCTTGAAGAACGGTAACGCCTTTTCCTTGTAGCTCTTGATGGTCTTGCCGCCCCATGCCCACTCGCCCGGATTCAGCTTGCCACGCTCGATAAGGGAAGCGGTCTGCTCACGCCAGTATCCCTTGAACTCGCCCTCTGCGACTTCCCACTCGATGTTCAGGCGCTCCTTTTCAGGCTCGTCCGTTGCCTTGCAGATACCGGCAACATATCCGCCAACAGGCAAGTCACGGCGTTCGGTGGCTTCCTGTACGTCATTCCAGTTGATGTTCTTCATCTGTTATTCTCCTTTGTTATCCGGCTGAACCGGGATGTTGTAATATTCACGGATGGTCTTGTCTACGGCGGCGAGGTCGTTCTCGATCAGCGCATCGTTGAACATCCCAAGCGGGGTTTTCACGGTGTCCATCCCATCGTTGCGAGTGCTGAACAGGTATCGCCCATCCTGCACAACGGTTTTCAGAACGATGGTAAAGTATCCTTCCACGCAGACCTTTTCGTCCAACATCTTTCCGACCGTTTTGAATTTGTCTCCACCATTTTCTCCGCATTCGCTGTGCCCGAAGAAGTAGACCACCACATCGTTTGGCAGCTCCTTCGCCCGCATCAGCAAAGCATTGAAGTTGGCTGCCATGTCGGTGTACTTCTGGTATCCGGCGACCTTTGCGTTCCGCATGAACTCGCCGGTCATAAGGTAGGTGGCATCGTCAATGACGATGGACTTACGCTTAGTGCTGTGGATTGCGGCATCAATCTTGCCGTAGTCATTGGTAATGTACGTTTTCATGCTGCTTCGAAACGGCAGCGGCTTGCCAAGCACGTTGATAACCGCCACCTGTTCCGGGTCAAAATTCCGAAGCGAAGCGGACTTTCCGCTGCCGGAATGACCATAGACCATTACTAATACTGCCATTTTTCTTTCCTTTCTTCGGCTTCATTAGGCTTCATTATTCATACTTCGGCTTAACTTGGCTGTACAAAATCAACCAGCCATCAGGTCTGCCAACTGTGCGCGGAGGTCTTTCAGCTCTGCTTCCCTGTCCTCAATTTCAGACTGCAAGTCCTTAATCGCTGCCAGCCGGTCGGCTTCTTTCGCTTCCGCCACCTGCTCGTTGGTCATGAAGTATACGCCGTCCTCCGGCTCTGTCACGCCACCGAATCTGTCAAGGCTAATCATCTTTGGGTCTCCCTCTCTTGCGTTCCTCTTTGATTTGCAGTGCGCTGTACCACTGGTCTTTGTCGATTTCGATGGTAGACCACCGGTGATTACAGACAAGACACTTTTTTCTGCGAACGATGCTGTCGTGGTCAGACCGGCTGTCAACCGTTGTGATGTTGTCACTACCGCATAACGGGCATTTCATTGTGCATCCCTCCACTCGTTCGTGTGGTTGGCAACACGCTTGATTTTTCGGCGCTCGCGTTCGCTGCGTTCTTCCTCTTCAGCGCTAACAGCCAGCGCGCACAGAACGATAGCTGTTGCAAGAAATCCACACGACACGATTACCCAGCCAAGCATCTGTGCTGTGGTCTGACAGCCCTGAATCGTATCACCGCACCCGACTGCTGCAATTGCCACGACAAGACCGATCATGGACAATGCTGTTCCTTTCAAAGTTTTCATTGGTTCTCCTTTTTACTGCCAAAATTAAAAATCCATCCGGTTGCCATTACAGCGGCTGCCACAATGATTCCCCATGTTCCTTTTGCGCCGACCAGTAGTTCAACAAGATGCACCAGCCACAGGTTCAAAAGGAACGCTGCCAGAATCAACGCCAGAACGATGCCCCAGATCAGGGCGATTTCCACAAGTGCTTTCATTTTTCTCCTTTCGCTTTTGCCGTTGCTTTTCGATGAATTGCTTTGCCTTTGCTGTCCTGCTCCTAGCTACTCAATGCCTTAGCCTATTGTTTCTATTCTTTGCCATTGCGTCGCACGTCGCCGTTCGATGCCTTTGCTTATCAAAGCTACACCTTGCATCCATAGCCGTTGCATCTCGGTTCTAAGCAGCGCCTTTCCGTTGCCGTTCTGCTCGTGTCGTGTCAAATCCACGCCTTGCCATTGCTAGTCACCTCAAGTCGTTGCTTTGCCTTCGCCGCACAAGTCGCTGATTCGCAATGCCATAGCGGTTAATTAAGGATTTCGTAAGTATATCGCCCCTTGCCACTGTTGCGCCACTGTCCGATACCACGCAGAGCTCCGTAGTCCAGCCATTCACGCACGACCTTCTCGTGAGAATCGTCCAGAAGAACGATTTCAAACTCGCAGGTCGAACCAGCTGGAATCTGCTCGCTGTTGGCAAGGCTTACACGTTCGCCCTGCGCCGTCTGGGCACGCAGCGGACGCTGGCACTCGGTGATCTCGCCGTTCACATGAATGGGAATCATGCGGGGCTGAACGAAAATCAACCCATCAATGACCTTCTTGTAGGCCGTCAGCTTGCCGCTTTCGTTCACGGCCTTCTTCTTGCCAGTTTCGGTCTTGCCACCGATACGACCCAGCATACCGCAAGAATCCTTGAAGAAGCCCTTGATCTGGTAGTCATACAAGATAGGTTCGCCGTTTTCGTTGCGAGGGAACACAGTCATGCCCTTATCTGCCACAGCATCAGCACCCAGAGCAGCAACTTCGTCCTCGATGGTGTTTGCATCCGGGGACTTGCTGGAAATGAACTCGCGTGCAATGTTCTGATTGCTAGGCCATGTGCCGAGAACTGCTTCGATGAATGTGATTCTTACTTTGATTTTTTTCATTTTTGTTCACTCTTTCTTTCTCAATGCGTTCCAGCCGTTCTTTCTCCCGGCTGTGCCATCTGATTTCTCGCTTGCCGTAGTACTTACCGTTCATAGGTCAACTCTCCTGACGCAAGCATCCGTGATACGTCGCCGTAGTGTTTGCCGAGCTTGTCAGCAAGCGCTTGAACTTCTCCGATAGACGGAAACGCTTTTTCTTGTTTCTCTAGCTCTTGCGTTTTCGTTCTGTAGGCGCCTTTTTTACGCTTTTTATCACGTTCCTTGTCCATTTTGTGCTTGCACTCCGAGCAATATCTCTTTGTAGGGTTTACCAAACCAAGAAATAGACCACAACGCTCGCAATATTTAATCTTCACGCTGCGTCTCCTCTTTCAGTCTTGATTCCCGGTTATGCCGTTCAAAGCACCGGTTGATGGTCTTCTCCATCCAAAGCACCTTGTTGGCATCGTTTCGGGACACGCCAGCAGCCATTGACAGCTTCAGTCTGCGCTTGCGGCTTTGCGCCCTGCGAAAATTCGTCACCAGCACTCACCAGCCCTCCTTCTGCTCAATCTCCAGAATCTTGCAGATGCTCTGGATAATCTTCTCCGGCTTTCGCTCACCACGAAGAATCTTGTAGAGGTACGAATCATCAAGGAACAATCCAGTATCGCTTTGAACCGCCTGAATCAGCTCCGTTTGCTTCATACCTCGCTGCAACAGCTTCATCTTCACTTCCAGCTCAAAGCCAGAACGGAAGTTTTCTTTCAAAATTCCACCTCCAGTTGCTAAAATCTATTGACAAGTACGGAAAACTGTACTAATATAAGGGTGTAGAGAGTTTATATTGTACAGCGTTCTGTACTGTCCATGTCTGTATTATAGTACAGGCTTCTGTACAAGTCAACTCTTTTGTACAAAATTCTGTGCATTTGTATACTTGCACAAATATGGGAGTGTTCTTATGTCGGACTTGTACAGCAACATCCATGCGCTCTGCGAAAAAGAGGGCATCAAAGACGGAACTCTTTGTGCCAACATCGGGATTCGCCGTAGTTTTCTTTCCGAATTGAAAGCCGGGAGAACTAAGAGCCTGTCCGCAGAGGTTCTCTCTAAAATTGCAGCCTACTTCAATGTATCGGTAGACTACCTTCTCACTGGCGAACAAAAAGAAAACGCGCCCCAGCAGCCGCAAAGTGAAGTCGATGCAGCAGTGGAGCGGATTAGAAAAAAACTTGAGTCTATGCCGACAGCGCAACGGGAAGCGCTGATGAACCTGATCGAGAAGATGTGAGGTAAGCCCATGTATTACTTGTTGTGCGGCTGCGCTTTTTGCTTCTGGTTCATGCAGGCATTGTTAAAAGGCAATGACCGCGTGCTATATGGCAACAGCAGAAAATATCGTTACCGTAGAAACCGAAAAAAGAACTGGTTCTGACCCGGTAAAATAAAACCCCCTTGTGCCGGGCTGGTGTAGCTCTGCGCAAGGGGGTTTCTGTTATTCTAGGTCTAAGGCTTGCTCCGCTGCCGGAATCTTATCAGGGTGTTCCAACAGCCATGCGATAAACCTGTCAATCTTAGCTCTTTCTTGTTCGCTCATTGCAGCATATCCTCCCGATCAGTAAATACGAATTTTCATTTGATATGATTATACTTCTTCTGGTTGTATAGTCAATACAATTTGAACAACTTCGTAAAAATCGAACGTTTTCTTTGCATCCGTTACTTTACATCGGGGAAGCCACGAGCGTTCAAGTCAAAAGGGACAACGCCTATTCATCTTTCCTCCAATCACAGTTCTACGAACTGCCCGTTAATTTTTTCGATGTTCTCTGCCGGGTCACATCCATTATCTAAGGCGGCTACGGCACGCTCTAGGACAGCTTTTGCTTCTTCGTAAGCAAACTTATCGGCATTGCTGTTTGCAAGGTTGTAGACCAGCTTTAAGGCGGTCTGGCGGGCATAGGGTATAAGCATGGTGTCGATTTGGTTCATAGACTAGCCCTCCCACGGCTTTGGCGTTCTGCTTTCGGTAGGTTCAGATGCGGGCATCCCGTCAATGATAATCATGTTGTTACCTCCTGCTTGATTATTTTTTCGATGTTACAGTTATAACACAGGCTGCTGTTGGTTCTCCATAGCAGCTTTTTCCATTTTTTGGCTTGTCGAATCCAGCAGTTTTGCCGGATTTTGTTGAAAGGGTGGGAATTTATGGATGAATATTTGGTAAGAACGGCCAAAGCATTAGAGATGGCACGGATACGTTCCGGCTTAAGCCAGCAGAAATTAGCCGCACGAATGGGCGTGAATCGTGGCACGATTGCCAACTGGGAGCAAGGTCTGGCAGCCATCTCCCTGCCAATGGCTATGCGCTGGTTCACCTGCTGCGGCGTATCGGTGGCTCGATACATGGACGCTTGCATTCATCCGGGGCTGCTGGAACATCTGGAAGACGACCTTTCCGACATGGAAAAGCGCAAGACTCTCATAGATGCCATGATAGAATGTTCTTCCTATGAGATAGATGCCTTGTTGTACATTCGGTACGGAGATCACGGCTCAGACCACATCGGCGTGTTGACGGAGATTCTGGCAAACCTCCATACGCCGTTGAAGGACAGGGTCACTGTCTGCCGGATGGTATCGGGCAGCTATGAGATAGCACAGGCTACCGGAACAGACCCAGACCCGAACGGAACCGCCCCGAAGATGGAGATTCTCTATCAGGCGCAAGATGCCGGAACGGAAGCTGCTATGAAGTCCAACGATTCTTATACCGTGAACCCGAATAATATAATCGGCTGATTGTCGAATTATCGCAGTTTTTGAAGAACATTTTGTCCACGTTCATCCACTTTTTGTACACCTATCGGGCAAATTTGCTTTGTCATTCCGTCCCCCATAGGCTGTAAATCGACAACATTTGCGCGGAATAAATAACGAATTAACGATAATTTATTGTTTGCAATTGAGCAACCCGTCAATCCGTCCCCCATAACACCGGCTCAAAAGTTTTTCATCCACATTTTGTACACGTTAGATAAGACTAATCATTGCCGGAAAGACTTTATTCAGCAAATGGAAGGTTGAGTTATCCACAAGCTGGAATGGAAAAATAAAGAAATTGTTGAAATTTATCGTCATCGCCTATTTAACGATGATATTTAATCTCTTGTTTATTTCTTGTTTAATATATAATATGTAGATGGGGGACGAAATGACAAAGCATGGGGGACGTTTTGACAAGTCATGGGGGACGTTTTGACGACCATATGGGGGACAAAAAGACAAGTCATGGGGGACAAAAAGAGTTGACTTGTCCCCCAACTTGTGATATACTGTTTTCAGGCCATTAAAGGAAGTGAGCAGATGCCAAAAATATCCGACAACAACCTTGTTGAAAAAAGCAAATCCCTTGTGTGGGCAAAGTTCAGGGACTACACAGCAGGCGAGCTTCGGTTGCTAGAGGTTTACTTGTCAAGAATAAATCCGAGAGACCCAAGCAGCAGCCGTGTGGAGTTCACTTTGGCGGAATATAGGGAGCTTCTTGGGCTGAAAAGCCTTGATGCACGAAGGATTGAACCGCAGATCAAGCACTTTCTGGGCAATACGGTGTCGATTCCCATTGACAAAGAGAAGGGGACGTTTGAGAGTTTTGTCCTTTTCACAAGGGCAAAACTGGACTATGTGCCGGAAACAAGGTCTTATGTTGTAGCAATCACTTGCAACCCTGACCTTCGCCCCATCTTTTTTGATATTGCCGAAAGCGGGTACGTTCGGTATCGTCTACGTTACACATCACGGATGAAATCACAGTACAGCATCCTGCTTTATTCGATTCTTCGAGATTGGCTGAATATGGACAACAAACCGCATGAAATCAGTCTGAAGAAGTTGAGAGAGCAGCTCGGAGCAATGGAAGCCAGCTATGATGTTTACAAGAACCTTCGCAAACGAGTGCTTGATGTTGCAGTAGATGAGATCAATGCTGTGTCTGACATCGTGGTGACCTATGAACCGGTTCTTGTGGCACGAAAGGCTGTTGCAGTCAAGTTTAAGCCCAAAATTAAAGCGTCTGAGACGCTGATTGAAGCGCAGGCAAGTGAAGTGTCGACCGAACCTCAAAAAGCCGTCAGAAAGCCTCGCAGAAGCGGATACGAGGATTTTGACTGGTCTATGTGTGACGAACTAGAAAAGCAGGACTGCATTGACGTGGCGAAAGTAGTTGAGAAGTGGATGAAGAAAGAGCATCCTGAAATCAAGCTGCCGAGACGCAGAGAAGCGGTTTACGAGACGGTAAAGGCAGCGTATAAAGACATCCTATCCTTGAGCAGAACGCCATTTCCAGACAGGCCTGTTGGCTATCTGATTAGAAGCGTAGACAAGGCAGGTATCGTAGACAAGTATATGCCAGCGTTTTATTCCATTGAAGCGTTGCAAGAGCAGTAAGACGTAGCGCGTTGAGCAGATGATGCAGAAAGGAGAAAGAATGGAATGGATTAGTATGAAAGACAGGCTACCAGAAGAACCGGGAACGTATCTTGTGTCTTGCGTTTCTAATGGGCCTTATTTCTGTGGAACGCATACAATTACGGCTCAATGGAACGGGAAATGTTGGTGGAGGACAAAATATCAGAAATTCACCCATTGGATGCCGATGCCAGAACCAGTGAAAGAATAAAGAAAGAGTGATAAAATGACAAAAATCATAGCTGTCGCCAACCAGAAGGGCGGAACGGGGAAAACCACAACAAGCACCTGTCTGGCTGGTGCATTGCAGCTGCTTGGCAAGAAAGTCTTGCTGGTGGACTGCGATGCCCAGTGCAACGCAACGGACACCTACGGCGCACAGACAGAGGACGTGTGTACCCTGTTCGATGTAATGACCCGGCAGGGCACGGTCGAAGAAGGAATCCAGCACTGCGAAGCCGGTGACATTTTGCCGTCAGACAATGCATTGAAGGACATTGACGAACAGCTTGTCCGGGACATTGGCAAGAACTTCCGGCTGCGTGAAGCGCTGGATTCCGTGTCTGAACAGTATGATTACATTGTTCTGGACACTCCCCCGCAGCTCGGTCTTGCGCTTGTAAATGCTTTGATCGCCGCCAACAGCATTATCGTACCAATTACGGCAGACCGATACGCACTGGCTGGTTTGAGCCAGCTTTCGCAGACCATTGGTGACGTTCGCAGATACTTCAATCCGACTTTGAAGATTGAAGGTCTGCTTCTGAACCAATACAAGAGCCGTGAGAACCTGTCCAAAGAGGTTGTAGAGCAGCTCCCTGTGATTGCACAGAGCATGGGAACAAAGCTTCTGGACGTGAAGATTAGACCGTCTATGGGTGTTCGTAAGGCGCAGGCAGAGCGGCACAGCCTGTTTAGCGGCGACACGGCAAAGAGCACTAGCGCAGAGGATTTCAAGGCGTTGGCAGAGATGATTGTGGAAGGAGAAGAAAATGAGTAAGAGGATTGTAGACGTTGCTCCCTTGATGGAATATTATCGAAACAGACTTCTTGAAGAAGGTGACAATCAAGCGTTGGAAGATGCATTAGAAAGGTTAAGAGCGTTAAGAAATGCTGATGTGCAAGATTTACAGCCAAAAGCAACATGGGAACGTCCAGAGGGTTTGACTTTTATTATTCAGGACGATTATGATAACAGCCATGCAGAGCAAGCAATCAAATGCAGTAATTGTGGTGGTATGATTTCCGAAAGCGATTTCGACAAGTGGATTTGGAATTTTTGCCCAGTATGTGGCGCAAAAATGGAGGAAGAAAAATGAAACCAACCAGCAAAAAATCCTCAGGTCTGCTTGGCGGGTTTGACTTCCAGCCTGTTTTTTTGGAACAGACATTAAGCCGAAGTGAGCCAAAGGAAGAAGAAGTAAGCCAAACAAAGCCGAATAATGCCGAACAAGCACCGATTAAGCCCAGTGATGCCACAGACAGCCATGCACAGCCAAGTGAAGCTGAATTAAGCGGTATTAAGCCGAAGCAAGCCAAAGACAGCAAAAGTCAGCCGAATGATGCCATGTTAGGCGAAGATAAGCCGAAGAAGCTGAAACAGGCAAAAGAAGTGCAGCGTTTGATTGAACAGGGCAATATTCCCGGCGCACTGGCTGAAGCTGGCTTGACAAAGAAAAAAATCCCGATGCCGGAATCGCATCAGGGCGTTGCAAGCGGTGACGGCAAGCGGTCTAAGCGCATTACCATCCTTATGAGCGAGGAGGAACGCAAGTACATCAACCGTGAAGCCAGACGGCACGGAATGACCATCGGGCAGTTTGTGTACGCTCTGGCTGCTGCGGCGGCAGATGGGAAGATTGAACTGGAAGATTTCTTGGAGGAATAAAGGGCAAGATTTAAGTGTAAAAGAAAAATGGAAAGAAAATGGATTAACACATTGACATTTGGCTACACAACTGATCCGAAGAACATTTGCAAGCTCGGTATCGTAGATTGAGAGGAAATCTGAAGATGAATAACACTCGTAGAAAAGCCATTAAGCAGACCATTGACCGTTTTGATTCCATCCGTGAAAAGCTGGAAGAGCTTGTGGCAGAGGTCGAAAGTGTAAAATCCGATGTTAAGGACATCCAGTGGGAAGAAGAAGAGTATCGTGACAATATGCCTGAGAACCTACAAGGCAGTGAGCGGTATGACAAAGCGGATGATGCTTGCACGAATCTGTCTGATGCTGTGGATGCTCTGGACGATATGATTGGTGCTCTGGACTTTGATTTTGGTGATGTAACTACTTCTCTGGAAAAGGCGATGGAGTGATTGCGGTTGCGAACCCGTTGAGAAGAAGTGCGTGGACTGTATTTCTATATAGAGAATGAGGGTGAAGAGATTATGCGCACATACAAGCCACACAAGCACAGAAGCAAAGAGGAACAAGCTCCTTCTGTAGATACCGTTGCGGTCATTCGGTGTAAGAACTGTGATTTATGGAACACATGGGACAAACAAGGAGAACTGTGTAGTTGTGCTCACTTCACGTTAGATGATTCCAGCCCTGCGTATACAAAACCTGATGATTTCTGTAGTTATGCAGAGCAACAATAAAAGCTGAGTTCTAGGAGGATTGACGTATGATTGTTTATAGACCACATCGTGGTTCTTTGGAAGATGCCATGAAAGAAGTAAAAACATTTGACAACTGGTATCAGATGACACATTATATTGCAAATAATTGGAATTTGGCGGTTGGCAAGAAAGTGATAGACCCTGATGATATTGTTATGGACGATAAACCGGTCAATGATGACCGTGTTGGTTGGAAAGACGTTCACATGGTTTTGGCAACTCGTATTGGGAATGACAACTTTATGGAAAAATACGGAAACTCGCAGTGTATCGGGTATTGCACTTACGATGTCTCAAGTGTCAAAAAATACTTAACACCGAAAGAAGTAGGGAGCGAAAACTTTTATTGGGTCAAAATCCAGTACGATGATGACAAAAAATGCAGACACTTTCAAGCTCCGTTCGTCTTGTTTGCAAACAGCAAGGAAGAAGCAAAAGCAAGAATCGAGCGAGAGGTCCCCGGCAAGTTTTCCATTATCAGTGTGGTAGAACTCGACAAGAGCCTTGTAATTACCCCGCAAGATTTGTTTGACATGAGGTCAAAATCAACGCTTTGGGAATAAAAGAAATCCTGTGTAAATTTGAAACGCTGTATATTAAAGAATTACTCAGCCGATAAAAGCTAAGATTTAGGAGGGTTCGTAATGAAAAAAGCGAATGGTAGATATATGCAAACAGAATGCGACCGTTGCGGGTTCGCTGTTCATATAGACGACACAAATAGAGTTCTGCTTCATGGATGGGGCTGGAGGAAAGATACAGGCGACCTTTGTCCAGATTGCTATGCAGAGTACAAGAAGATGGTGCTTGAATTCAATGCGGCAAAACGTCGCGTCATCCGATAAAAGCTGAGATTTAACGTATAGAAAAATCCCCCTGTGTAGTTTTTAACGACTACACAGGGGTTCTGTTTTACTTATCAGCAATGCAATCCCAGTAGAGATACGCCTTGCCGTCCACAGCATCAGTGTCATCAAGGAACGCCTTTGCCATGTCAGCGTAGAAGCCCGGAGTGTCAACGGACTGGCGCTTTGCGACCTGACAATAATCCGAGTACATCATGTTCATAACAGCCCAGAAATCGTTCGGGTCACAGGTGATATTGCGCTGTTTGGCAACATCCTGTGTCTGTTCCAGCGTCCAGTGACAGCCCTTCGTGCCGTCAGCGTTGACCATGCTATCGCACCATTCCTCCGCTTCATCGTGGGTGAGGTGCTTGCGTGGCATCTTGATGGAACGGCTGTCAGCACTGCCATGCTCATACTGTCCAGACCGCTTGTCCCAGTCTCCGTTCTGCGAGAAGCCGATTTGCGGCATTCTGCGCCCATTCTCTACGTCAGGGTAGCGGGGGATAGGGTAGGGGTCGATGTAGCGGTTCTCCTCCTGCGGATAGTAAGGATAGCGGTCGTTGCCGTCTTCCAGCTTACGCAGACGGCGTTCCAGCTCACGCTCCCTGCGGTCACGCTCTTCCTCAAGGCGGTCACGTTCCGGCTCACGGTTTTTGTCGTGGTCACGGAGCATCATCATGCGGCGAAAATTAGTCTTGCCCATAATCTATACCTCCTCAAGAAATGGACGCAGGTGCACCAGCGTGGGAGCGGCAGAAGCAACCAAGATACTTGAACGTGCCGGTGCCGGTTGCAGACGTTGCCACACGGGTAGCGTAGCGGGTGCGGGTGTGGATGCTCTCAGCGGTCGCCTGAGCGCAGTTGCAGTCAGTCAGAGGGTATGCGGTCGTGCCAGCGCCGATGGTAATGACCACAGGGGCGTTGATGGTGGTCGTGTCAGGCAAGCTCTGAGCGACCACGATACAATACTTCTCTCCGTTCTGGTATGCGCCAGCAGGGATGTTGATGGTCAAAGTATCGTCGGCAAACGTAACTGCCTGACTGATGACCAAGTGCGGGCAGAGTTTGCAGCTTGTTTTGCAAGCCATAATGTTTTCCTCCTAAAAAATCAGGGGCAGAGGTGTCTTACCCCTGCCCCGATGGTTCACCCGGTGTTATCGGGGAGTGTGTAGGTTAGCAGCAGCCGCAGCAGTTCACGCCCACGTTGGGGTTTGCCACCTGATAAGCGGGAATCGGACGAGGATTGACCCGGTTCAGGATGGTATCGGTCTGCTGGGACATCACAGTGGTCAGAAGCGCATTCTGACGATCCTGAGAAGCGGCGAACTTCAGGCTCTGGTTCTCAGCGGTCAGAGTGGCGATTTTATCCTGCGTGAAGTAGTCCATCATAGCGCGGTAGTTTGCGTTGCAGGTGTCCACGATGGCACGGGCATTGTCTGCGATAGCCTGACGGGTAGCGCAGTCCTCCGTTGCGATGGTATACTTCAGATCGCCGATCAACTGCTTGTTCTCGCAGCAGCAAGACGCCAGCTGCGTGGCAAGTGCGGTCTGACCGGCCTGCCGAGCATTGCCCTCCTGCATGATAGCAAGGTTAATGGCGTTATCGCCATTGGATACGCTGCGTTCCAGACCGTTCACGAGCTGTGCGTTCTGGTAGCCGAGCTGACAGATCGCCTGATTAGTACCAGCAAAGCCGCCCGCAATAGCAGCGTTGAGGGTGTTCATCTGTGCGAGCTGGTCATAGCCCAGAGAGCAGATACCGCTCTGGATGCCAGCCAGAGAACGGGAAGTGTCCTGCTGGTAGAAGCCCTCAGACAGCGCCGCACGAGTATCTGCGCCGCCCTGACCGGTTGCGCCAGTGCCGACCAAATAGGGGATGTAGCTGTTCATGCCATTGTCACCACCGTTTCGACCGTAGCCGTTTGTACCCCAGCCGAAGATGATGGCGAGGATAATAACCGCCCACAGGCCTTCGTTGCCGAAGAAACCGCCGTTGTTATTACCGCCGTCCTGCCCAGCCAGATAGCCAGTTGCAAAATCGTCCATAACAAAACTCCTTTCAGTTTTGCGTTATGCTATCCCACCGCCGTGTGCGGTGGGCGAAGCCAAATAAAAGCGGTTTTTGTCAAGTCCGCAAAACTGAGAAGCGTTTCGCTTGCGAGGGATGCTTATTTTAGGATTGCAAGTCAGCTCGGAGAATTGTCTTTTTTATCTTTCGGGTCGTCCCAATTTTTGCTGGTAGCCCCAAAAATAAAGCCGAGCATTAAAGGAACTCATATTTTGTCATCGCCGGACAGATTGTTGATGTCAAAATCTTTTTCGGAATGGCTGTTTTCAAAATCGTCCATTGTAAAACCTCCTCACCTCGGAAGCGTCAAATTCAGGACGCTTGCCAGCTGGTTCAGGTCGATGCCGCGCTCTTTTGCGAGGTTCTGTGCCATCGTCCTAAGCTGCGTTTCGTTCTTGCCCTGAATCAAGTTCAAACCCTGCATGATGGGGGCATTCTGCCCGCTCAACTGCTGGATAAGCCCCATCGGGTTCTGTCCGGCACGAGCCAAATTTGCAAGCTGCATGATGGGGCTGTGCGTAATCATATCAAACGGAGAGGACATTGTTATTCTCCTTTCTTTGCAGCGGCAGCGGGCTTTGAAAAGCTCTTCTGCCACTTTTCCAGTTCATCCAGCCGATGTACAAGGGCGTTGTACTGCTCAATAGGCACATACTGCTGTGTCGGTGCAGCGGTCTGCTGTGCCTGTTGTGCTTGTATCTGCCGCCATGCTTCCGGGCTGTAAAACTCCTGCACATAGGATTCGCAGGTGTCAGGGTTCAGCCGCTTGCAGTAGATCACGCCGCTGCGCAAGTCTGGGCAGTAGGTCGGTCTGCCGTGCAGGTCGGGCGGTATTGCCAAAAATTCTTCTCTGCTGGAAACAGGTCTGCCCAGCAGCCAACCGCCGTCCTGTACTGACTGCTGAACAGGCTGCTGCCCATTCATCGGCTGCGGACGCTGCTGCTGTGCCTGCTGCATCTGCGTGTTCGGCAGGGGAGTGGCAAGACCAACCGTGCCCATACCGCCGTAAGGATTGATAGGCTGCTGTGGAACATAGGACGTTCCGGGTGTCTGGTAATAGCTCATAGTACATCCCTCCTATTGCGCTCAGTGTACCGCACTGGCAAAAAACGAGAGGCAACGAGCGACCAACGAAGGACAAAAATGCTCTATTTTGCCAAAAGAAAAAAAGTGCTCATTGAGCGCAAATTTTTACAAAAAGGCTTGACTTTTGCGCTCAATGAGCGTATAATAAAGACAGTGAAAGACACCAACACACAACAACATGGAGGTACAAAATTATGAGAAACGCTATTGAAATCGCCGCTGACATCCGCAAGTCCGATGTCTGGGATTACGAGCTGTGCACCGAGCTGTGCAAGGCAGCTGACATGGAAGAAGAGTGGGAAGCTGCATCCGCTGGCGATTACGACTGGAACGACCCGAATCGCGGCCCCTCGTTTGAAGAAGTCGTTGAAGCCGCCGCCGAAAAACTGGGCGTTGAGATCTACTAAATAAAAAAGCCCCGTCAAGTGCAGCGAACACCTGACGGGGCTTTTGTGAAAGACGTACCATGGAGGTACACGAACATATTATCATGCGAAAGAAAGGAAGTCAACGATGTATAGCAAAGCAGAACTTTTTGGCATGGCTGCCAAGCAGCCGAAAGAAGTTTTTCTCGGTAACGTCACCCTCAGCATCCCGGACGATTCCGATGGCTGCGCCGATCTGGACGACGAGACCGCCCGCCTGTCCCATCTCTGGGACGTCTCCCGCATGAGCGTGCGGGAGATGGTGGTGGCATCCGGCATCAGCCAGACCGCCTTTGCAAAGGGTGCGGGCATCCCGCGCCGCACGGTGCAGGGGTGGTGTTTGGGCGAGCGCGACTGCCCGGAATACGTCCGCTTCCTGCTGGCCGAGCACTATGGGCTGATCTGAGGAGAATGTTATGGCAGAAGATTTGACTGGAAAGCATTTTGGAAAGTGGACGGTGCTTGCGCCGTCTGAAAAGCCGCACTACTACACATGCCAGTGTGAGTGCGGAGTGGTAAAAGACGTGTATGACAGCTCCCTGCGTCTTGGCAAAAGCCGAAGCTGTCTGTCTTGCGCGAATCGAGGGCAAAAGCCAGCCATGACGGAGACGGCTTTACGAAAGGCGAAGAAAAAAGAAGGACAGATTATTAACGGATGGAAAGTATTGGAAGTTTTGCCCGAAAAGAGGTCAGGCTGCTTTCTGTGCCGTGCTATTTGCCCGAAATGTGGGAAGGAAACCGCCGTAAAGATCACAAGGCTTTCTCGAATCCAGCATTGCGCAGATTGCAACAGGGACATTGGAGAGAAAACCGGGGCAATTCACAGCACAGCTTACGCGGGTGGCTCTTCCCTTATGTCGATTCGCACAAGGGCGGTCGGAGGCCATATCAATAAAAATTCCACTTCTGGCGCAAATGGCGTGTGTAAAGACTGCCACGGTCGATGGCGTGCATATATCAATTTCCAACGCAAGCAATATCATCTCGGCAGCTATGACACGGTCGAGGAAGCCGTTGCGGCCCGCAAAGAGGCCGAAGAACTGATCTACGCCCCGTACCTTAAAGAACATGAAGGATGGGAAGAAGAACTTTCCAGCAGGCTTGAGGAATTGAAGAAAAAGTAAAAAAATCCCCCGATGCTCCAAACGGAACACCGGGGGTTGAAAAAAAGAGACCAGCGGGTAAACGTTCTTCCGCTGGTCTCTTGCATACATTCATGATGGATGTGTATGCGCTATCCACCATCTCGTATGATTAGTATATCACACATTCAGCATTTTTTCAATGCTTTTCAGTCGGTAGCCTATCGCCGTCCGGCTGTAATGTGTCTGTGCCGCAATGTCCGGCAGCGGAAGCCGCTCGACGTACCGCAGTAAGGCTATCTTACGGTCTACCCTCCCAAGCGGTGCTCTTTTGATGGCGGCGGTCATCTGCTGTCGGTCAAGCCCTTGCAGCGCAGGAGGCAGCACTACACGAGCCGCCGCCACAGGCAGCACCGAGCCAGAAGGGCTGCGGGAGCTGTCCGGCGTTGCGCACCATATTGCCAAGCACGGCAAAATGGTGACGTTTTGTCACCAATTTCGTGATGTCACGAAATTGTTCTTGTGCGGCGAACATCCCGGTGACGTCACCGAGATGGCGGTATGTAGTGCTTGCCATGATATCCTCCTTACAGTGTGATTTCCTCAGCGTCAGCCGCTTCCTCCGCGTCCAGCGCGTCATAGTACGCCTGTGCCAGCTGCTCCACCTCTGCGATGTCATCTGCGGTCAGCAGTCCGTTGTCGTAGTGCATATATGCTTTATTCAGCCAGAACGCAACATCGCGGCCAGCGGCGATTTCCCGCTTGATGGAGCGCAGGGTCAGGTCATGGCGAGATCTGCTTTTGATTGCCATATGTATGTACCTCCTTATGTGTCGGTCATTGATGCCACAGCATCCTCAAGGTCAGTGATGCGCTTAATGGGGTCTGCTCTTCCGGTCACCATCACGCTGTCCGCGTCGGTCATGATGGTGTTCACGCCGGGGAGGGCGGGGATAGGCTGCGCTCCGGTGGCTGTAAAAGGCACAGGCTCTTTCAGCGACTGATACACAATCTGCACAGGCGTTCCTGCGGCATATTGTGCAGCACAATAATCATTCAGCTCATCTACACTTGAGAACAAGTTCTGCAAACGGTTTGGCTGCGTAAAAAAGAACGCATATGGTTCATTTACTAAAAATGTAGAGGAAATGAAATGGCTGCATATAATTTTAGATGCGCCAGTTGCACCATCTGCTGTGTGGTACGGCAAATTCCAAAATCTATCATTACCATCAGATGAGAATTTGATTTTTTTAGCATCAATGGTTGCTATTTTCCACGTTTCCTGCCCCTCTCCCGTCACTGCATCCACCGTGCCGCCGTAGATGGTGCGGGGCAGAGTGAGGGTGGCGGTTTGGCCGGTGTATGGGGCGTAGGTGGTAGGGGCGGTGGTGCCAGGAACAACTTCGATTTGGAATTTGAAGTTGTTGAATACTGTATTTGCTCGCCAGCATTGCAGCATAAAAACAAGCTCGGTTTCTGCCAGCGCAGCATCGCTTGCAATATACGCATTAAGGTTTGTGCTGCGTGTATCACCATGGAAGTAACGATTATAATCCTGCGTGAACAGCGAATAGGCAAAAGTAATGCCGTCACCGCTTCCAAGAGAGGCACTGCCGCCCACCTTCTTGACGTACATGGTGTAGGTTTTTCCCGCAACCCAATGCAGCCGACACATTCCAATTATGATATTGGCTCCGCGAGTTAATGCTCCGTTAAGCGTAATATTTTTTTCTGCGTCTACTGCTATTTTAACGCTTTCATGGGAATCATTTGTTCTTAAAAACTCAATAACATTCCCCCCGCACCGCTCCACCTTCACACTGTCCCGCCCCTTGATAGGCCGGATGTTGTCCGGGCTTGGGTCACCGCTGCCCTCCTGCACAGGTTCCCAGCTGGCAGTCACACCCAGCGGATAGTCTGCCACAGGGTAGAACACAACAGGGTTCCCGGTCTCCTCCAGCGGTGGGCAGAGCATATCCACGATGTGCTTGCTGCTCCATGCGTCGGGCCCCACGGTGGTATCATCGATTTGCGTACCATCTTTGCCGTCTGCACCTACCGGGCCGGGGTCACCTTTCGGGCCTTGCGGGCCGGTGTCACCTTTTTCACCCTGCGGCCCCTGTGCACCCTGCGGGCCGCGCTCACCCTGAATGCCCTGCGGCCCCTGTTCGCCACGAGGGCCAGTCTCGCCCTGTGGGCCAGTGGCTCCGGTAGCGCCTGTGGGGCCTTGCTCACCCTGCGGGCCGACCGGGCCGATGGGGCCAGTGTCGCCCTTGTCACCCTTCTCGCCTTTGAAATCACCAGCGGCAATGCCGTCCTTCAGTTCTTGCAAGCTATCAGCGGCTTCTTGAGCGCTCTGGTCTGCATTGCCCGCACTGGTGGCCGCTTCACCGGCAGACGCACCAGCCTGCTGTGCTGCCGTCTGTGCATCGGTCTTGGCCTGCTCTGCGGCGGCGGCGTCAGTGTGCACGGCATCCACCAGCTCCTGCCAGGCAGGTGTGCTAGGCTCCGGCTCTGTGCCGTCCTCCGTGCCGGAGTTGGCAGCCACACGGTAGCGCAGGTCTGCGCTTGTCACGGTGCGGGTGCCATCTGAGCCCTCAAAGGTGATGCAGCCATTGCCGGGCTGTGCGGTCACGCTGGCAGGCACGGCCACAGAGCCGTCTATCACCAGTGAGGATGCCGGTGCCCCGCCGCCCGGCAGGTGCCAAAATGCCCGGATGGTCAGGCCCTCCCACTCGCCGGTTGCAGTGACGGCAAGACGGTACACGCCCCGGTTTTTGGTGTAGCCAAAGCGCACCAGCTGCTCATAGCCCGGCACTTTGACGACGCCATTGGATGCGAGAGATACGCTTAGCTCGATCATAAATTACTCCTTGTTGATGGTAGGCTTCTTTTCTGCCAGTGCCTTCTTCATCAGGCTTACGGCCTTTTCAATCACCGCGTCAAGCACTTCATCCGTGATGATAGGCTTCAGCCATGCAGGGCAGGCCGCACGCAGCGCGTCAAAGACCTGCTTCTTTTTCTTTGCGCCCTGGCCGCTGCCCATGATGCTGTCCTCGGCCTTGCACACGAGGTCATAGGCCAGATCTTTGACAAGCTGCTTATAGCCCATGCGGATAGCGCCGACAGCCAAAGCCACAAAGCCGACGATAATAAGAACGATTGCGACGGGGGCGGGGATAAAGTTAAGCATTGCTTCCATGATTTGTTACTCCTTTCAGCAGGTAGTTGTTAATATCGGATTTGCTTTTTTGCATACCTTCGCGGTTGTTTCCGGATAGTTGCGAATCCAGAAGATTCTGCACGCCAACAAGGACAAGACGCATTTCTTCATCGATGCCGTCAAAGCGCGTCAAATCGCGTCTAAGGGCCGCGGCGTGCTGCGTGGAAACAGTTTCTACCGCAGCCAGTCGCTTTTCAATGGTGTCAATGCGCTTGTTCTGCGCATCGTCGGGGGCCTGTGCATTTTTGACGTACTTGTGGATGATGTCCAGCACCTTGTCGATGGTGATGACCGCAGCGCACAGGCTGCCCAGGATGCCCAGCACCCACAGTAGAGCTTCTTTTTCGGTCATTTGCCCTCTCGGAGACGGGTCAGACCCTTCTTTGCAATGATTTTTTCGTAGTCCTTATAGGGCACAGACAAGTCCACGCCGGAAATCTTGCCCGGTATCGCGTCTACAACGCCGGGAATCTTGCCCTTGCTGGTGTACTGCCACAAGCCGAACGGCCAGCCCGGTTCAGGCTTTTTGCTGCGGTAGGCTGCCAGCCATACGTCATAAGGCTTGAGCGCCGCCCCGCCCATGTACAGATTGGTTTCGCCAAAGTACAGCCCGGTGTACAGCATGGTGTAAAAGCCCATCTGCTCAATAGCAGCCAGAGCGTGCGCCGCAATGTCCGTCAAGGTCTGCTTGTCGAGCGGTGCTTGCACATAGCTGTCCTCAATGTCTACTGCAACGGGCAGCTGCACCGTCTTGCCGGTCAGCACCTTGCGCAGCAGGGCAAGCTCTGCGTCTGCTTCCGCCGTGTTGACCGCCTTGCAGTAGTAGTACACACCGCAGGGGATTCCCAGCCGCTGGCACTCGGCATAGTTGCGGGCGAAACAGGGGTCGATGTACGGCTTGCTGGGCGCGTCTTTTGCGCTGTTGCCCAGTGCACGCAGCATCACGCCGGAGACAAGACCGCTTGCTTTGACCTTGTCCCAGTTGATGTTGCCCTGCCAGCGGGAAACGTCCATGATTGTTTTACTCATTTAAGCCTCCTTGTTCTTATTGCCGGTCTTGTCCTCCAGCAGCTCGATCAGCTCCTTATACTCGGCCTCGGTGATGCGGCCAAGGGCGTAAAAAACATCAATTTTTTCCGCAAGGCCAGCGGTCTGGCCGCGCTCGATCAGGCGTTTACAGATACGATACAACATAGTTTTTACCTCCTTATGTGGTGGTGTCAGTGGTGGTGTCGTCGGTCATCCCCAGTTCCAGCATAGCGACGCGGTATTCATGATCTACCGCCATAGCGTCCGTGTCCGCCTGCGCGGACTGCGTCTCGGTCAGCAGCTCTGCCAAGGTGGGGTAGTGGTAGCCGGTGAATACAACCGATACAGTATTCAGCGTATTGGTAAGGGTACATTCAAGACGCTTTTTGTCGGCCGAAAATAATACTGTGACCGTGAGACTTCCCGCGCCAGAAATGTTAGCTTCATATGCCATACCAGGGGTAAGATTAAAATCAGCTTCGTTTACGCGAAGGTTAACGTAATCTACACCGTCCTGAACGTTAATTGTCTCAGTTTTTCTCCTCCAAATCGTTGTTTTTCCGCTCCACACCAGCCGCGCCTCCGACTTTACCGCCACACTGGCCGCGATGGTGTCATACAGCGTCTTGCCGCTCAGGGTGCCGTCCG
>ERZ832317.457-NODE-457-length-59361-cov-4.968249_pt1 | contig 59361 bp, 82 predicted proteins | sample MGYA00519695_ERZ832317 | MGnify/ENA primary metagenome ERZ832317 (study PRJEB31850, sample SAMEA3708726) | human gut metagenome | biome: human gut; feature: human-associated habitat; material: faeces | place: China | collected 2014 ...
TATAATTTTATCATATATTTTAACAATTAAATATATTTTTTATAATTAATTTCAAATATTTATTGTTAATCTAATTAGCATAAAAAATTGTCTTTAATATTTATGTTATGTTTTTGAATCCTCCATATTTATAAAAATATCAATTTTATTCATTCATATATTTGTAACACAATATTTTGTATGATATAATCAAAAAAAACAAAGGAGGATTTTATTATGACACCACATATCAATGCGAAAGAAGAAGACATTGCTAAAATTGTTTTAGCTCCTGGAGATCCACTTAGAGCTAAATATATTGCTGATAATTTTTTAGAAAATTACAGATTGGTTAATACTGTTAGAAATATTTTGGCATATACTGGAACATATAAAGGAAAAGAAATTACTGTATTTTCAACAGGTATGGGTATGCCTAGTATGGGAATATATTGCTATGAATTGTATAAGTTTTATAATGTTGAAACTATTATAAGAATTGGCTCTTGTGGAGCTTATTCAGCAGATTTGAACATTTTTGATACTATATTAGTTGATGAGTCTTATACAGAGGGAAACTTTGCTAAAGCATTAAATAATAAAGATTGTCACATAATTAATGCAAGCGAAGATATTAATTCTATCATAAAAGAAACTGCTAATGAAAATAATATAAAACTTGTTGAAGGAAATGTTTTATGTAGTGAGTGTTTTGATTATTATATAGAAGATATAAATATATTATTAAATAGATTACCTGCAGAATTTAATATTACAGCAGCAGAAATGGAATCTTTTGCTTTATTCTACACAGCAAAATATTTAAACAAAAAGGCTTCTTGTTTATTAACTGTTGTTGATTCACATTATAAAAAACAAGAAATTTCTTCAGAAGAAAGAGAAAAATCTTTGAATGATATGATTGTACTAGCATTAGAAAGCAGTTTAAAAGTTTAACCCAAAATAAAAAGGGGATTATTTTTCCCCTTTTTATTTATTTTAAAGCTTCACTACATCTGTGGCATATTGTTGGATTTTCTTTGTCTTGTCCTACTGTTACATCGTATTTCCAACATCTTTCGCATTTTTCACCTTCGGCTACTTGTACTTTTATTTCTGATGTACCTTCTACTAAATCTAATCCTGATACTATGAATACATCTTTTAGTAGCTCTTTATTGTCATTTAGGAATTTGTATTCTTCTCCTTCTGCTGATATTATTACTTTTGCGTTTAGTGAATGTCCTATTACTTTTTCTGCTCTTGCTTCTTCTAATTTTTTTGCTACCGCTTCTTTTATTTTTAGTATTTTATCCCATTTTGCTTCTAGCTCTTTGTCTTCGTATTTTTCATTTACTTCTGGGTAATATGAAAGCATTACACTTTCTGTGTTTTCGCCATCTTTATGAGGCATATATTTCCATATTTCTTCTGCTGTGAAGCTTGCCATTGGAGCTATAATTTTTACAAGTGCTTGTAGTATTTCGTACATTGTTGTTTGAGCAGCTCTTCTTTCTGTTGATTCTGGTTTTGCTGTGTATAGTCTGTCTTTTATTATGTCTAAATAGAAATTACTCATGTCTAATACACAGAATGTATTTATTGCTTGATATGCTTTGTTGAAGTCATATGCATCATATGATTTTGTACATTCGCTTATTAAATTATTTAGTCTTGTTAGAGCCCATTTGTCAATTTCTTGTAAATCTTCATATGCTACTGGTTTGTTTACGTCAAAGTCGTGGATGTTTCCCAATATGTATCTTGCAGTGTTACGTATTTTTCTGTATACTTCTGAAACTTGTTTTAATATTTCCTTCGATAATCTTACATCTGATTGATAATCTGAAGATAGTGCCCAAAGTCTTAGTATATCTGCACCATATTGGTCTATTACTTCTTGTGGATCAATACCATTTCCTAATGATTTATGCATTTGTCTTCCTTGTGCATCAACAGTCCATCCATGTGTTAAAACTTCTTTGTATGGAGCATCTCCAGTTACTGCTATTGATGTTAATAATGATGATTGGAACCATCCTCTGTATTGGTCAGCACCTTCTAAGTATAAATCTGCTTTTGGTAATCCTCTTTGAGCAAGACAACTTTGATGTGTTGAACCAGAATCAAACCATACATCCATTATGTCTGATTCTTTTGTAAATTCTTTACATCCACATTCTGGACATTTTGCATCTGCTGGTAATAAATCTTTCACATCCATGTCAAACCAACAATTAGTTCCATGCTCTTTAACAAGATTTATTACTTTTTCCATAGAGCTATCTGTAACATATTCCTTCTCACAATTTTTACAATAGAATATTGGTAGTGGAACTCCCCAGGTTCTTTGACGAGATATACACCAGTCATTACGCTCTTCTATCATTTTAGAAATACGGTCTTCACCCCATGCTGGAACCCATTTAACATTTTTTATAGCTTTTAATGAATCAGCTCTAAATTTATCTATTGAAGCAAACCATTGCTTTGTAGCTCTGAATATTATTGGCTTTTTACATCTCCAACAATGTGGATATGAGTGATTTATTTTCTTTTTAGCAAATAGTAAATCATTTTCATCTAACCATTTTACAATTTCTTTATTAGATTTTGCATAAAACATACCTGCAAATGGTCCAGCTTCCTTTGTTTGATGACCTTTATCATCAACACAAACAATCATTTCAAGTCCATTTTTTAATCCACATAAATAATCTTCTTTACCATATCCAGGAGCTGTATGGACTTCACCAGTACCAGCTTCTAAATCAACATCTACTGTATCTGGACTACCCATAACAACTTTAGATTCTCTATTTAAGAAAGGATGTTTACATTTAACTCCATCAAATTCTTTACCTTCAAATTCTTTTATAACTGTATATTCTTCTACTCCAGCATCTTTTAAAACTGGCTCAATTCTTTCTGTTGCAATAACTAATTTTTCTCCATTAACATCAATTAAGCTATATTTAAAGTCTGGGTTTACTGTTATACCTGTGTTTCCAGGTAATGTCCATGGTGTTGTTGTCCAAATAACAAAATATGTATCTCTTTCATCAAATAATCCATTTCCTTCTATTACTGGGAATTTTACATATACTGTTTCTGAATCAACATCTTTATATTCGATTTCAGCTTCAGCCAATGCTGTTTCACAATCAGTACACCAATAAACTGGTTTTAAACCTTTGTATATATAGCCTTTTTTATACATAGTACCAAAAACTCTTAATTGCTCAGCTTCCATTTTTGGTTGATATGTTATGTATGGATGTTTCCAATCTGCTAAAACACCTAATCTTTTAAATCCATCAGTTTGTAATTTTATATATTCTTTATTAAATCCTTTACATGCATCTCTGAATTCAGAAATTGGAACTTCATCTCTATTTAATCCTAATTTTTCAATAGCTTTTTTTTCAGTTGGCATACCATGTGTATCAAATCCTGGTATGAATGGGGTGTCAAATCCTTTTAAATTTTTGTATCTTACTATTGTATCTTTTAAAATTTTATTTAAAGCATGTCCTATGTGAAGTCCACCATTTGCATATGGAGGTCCATCATGTAATACGAATGGTGTCTTTCCTTCATTCTTTTTTAACATTTTTTCATACAAATCATTTTCAAAAACTTCATCAAATATTTTTGGTTCATTTTCTGGTAAATTTCCTCTCATAGGGAAATCTGTTTTTGGTAAGTTTAATGTTTTACCATAATCTTTTTTTTCTTCACACATATTTAATCTCTCCTTTATTATAAATTTTTATAGAACAAATTCTTTTGAACATATCATTTTTTATATTTTTGCATTATTTCAATTTTGCATTTTAGACATCAAAAAAAGCCATTTGTCCTACTTTTATTAGGACGAATGACTTAAAATCCGCGGTACCACCTATATTAGCTAAATATTAAATTACTAGCTCTCTTAATTTTCTTTTAACGCAAGATTACGGCTTAATTTACTTTGGTTCGATTAAGCAACATAAAGGTGATAACATACAAATTATTATCTTACTGAAATTTCAGCTTATTTTTTCAGCTCTCTGTTAGTTTTAGTTTGAATGTGTTGTCCTTTATTTCGTTTTTAAATATGTTACTATGATAACACCATTTTTTATTTTTTTCAATAGGTATGTACCAATTTTTATGTGGATATAAAAAATGATACCATAGAAAAAAACATCCCCTATCCACATGTGAATGAGGGGATGTTTTTTTTATGCATAAAGATCAATATCGTACCAATCATCAGTGCATGGAGATAACAGCCATTCGAGTCCTCTTCTTCTTTCAACAATTACGTCATCATTAATTATTGTAGGATTGAATTCCTGCTGCAAACAAATTTCATTTGTTGCCCACTGATATCTGTAATATAAATCATACATATCCAATATTTCGTCCAAGCTTCTAACTCTGCAACGATCTTTGAATTTTTTCAATGAACTTCCTTTAAGAAGTGACATGGATTTTTCGCAGTCTGCCAAGATGTTCGGATTTCTTATGTCATCATCTATAAGACCTAAGGCCCAAAGTAACGCCCAATTTGTTTCATAGGCCCAATCCATATCCAAGCAATCCTGTTTAGTATAGCATAAATTCATAATTCTTTCTTCTTTTGAATTTAATGCATCTTTCACTCCAAAATTATCAAGTAAAAAGATTGCTTTTGCCATACTTTCTTCTGAAAACTGATCATAATTGATATCACAAGCTACCTGAATGACAATTAAACTTGCAACTGCTCTTTTAATTATTTCATCTACTGGTCTTATCTGCATATTTGCATCATTGCACATCAGATTATTATTTGTAATAATTCCTTTTTCTTGCAAAAAGATATTATTCTTTATTCTGCGTGCTTTCTGCTCTTCTGACTCTTTTAATTCTGACTCATTTAAACATAAATGACATTTTTTCATATCATTAGTTTTTTCATCAAATTCGAGTTCAGTCATCTGGATTATATTTACAATTCCAGACTTAGCCTCAAAGTAAAATGTCACATCGTCTTGATAACACTCAAGCTTGAATAATGCCTCCATTCCATGTTCATCCCTGAAAATATATCCAAATGTTACTTTGGAATATAACAGATCTGTTCCTGAAGGTATCAGCTTTAATGCCTCATTTGTGACTTCAAATTTTACTTTTGAAGACGTAATTAAGTTTTTTTCCATGATTTACATGTCCTTTCTCATTTGTGTGAAGTACTTATAACTGTTAGTATTGTTTCATTATTTAGTATATTGTATTACTCAAAATACTGTAAAAAATAAGTTAACAGTGTATATATTATAGTGTTTTACATAATAGATGTCAAGTACAATTACATATTTGAGTTAAAATTGCCCTAATTAGTATTTTTTGTCGTTTTTTAGTTTACGATTTTAGTTTACTTTTTGTTTATTCTGCGATATAATATATTATACATTAACTTAAGGAGGAATTTTCCAATGTCAAAGAAAATCACAAGAGGTACAGCAGAAGAATTGAGGTTTATCACTCCAACAGGAGAGATTATCTCAAGCCCAGAAGGTCATTTTCATATGACCATCATCGAAGAGAAAAAACTTAGTCCTTTAACTGGTTTTGATGGATTCATCGATGTTATCAAAAGAGGCTATGCTGTTATAGCAGCCATAAAGGAGGAAATCCTCATAACTCATTCAAATGAGTTATGCGCTGCTCAACAAAAAGCTATTTCCAATTTGGAATTGCTTTTTCCAGATTACAAAATTTCTCTTGTAAAAGAAGAAATGTAATTTAAGTTGAACCTCTAACAAAATAAGAAGTATTTTAAATGCTGTGCATTTATTATACTTCTTATTTCTTTTTATATTTTTAATCTACATTTTGTATAAATTTCAAAATTTCTTCTGCAAGAATTTCTTCTTTTCCTCTATAATTGTGTGTTGCACCATCTATAAAATTAATATTTTTTTTATTGTTTAATATCTTTTCATTCATTAAGTCTACAAGTTCATTTGCTGGTAAATTTATTATTTCATTTACATTTCCCCATCTCATAAATAATGGAACTTTTATATTATTTAATTTTTTAAATTCATAATCTTTTTCTTGATATTTTGCAAAATCAATTTCTTCATTATCTCTATAATATGTTAAGAATGTTTGTACACTTACTAGTGGTAAAAATGATGCTTTACAGTCTATTATATAATTTAAATTTTTTTCAATTTCTTTTTCTTTTGCAATTTTTACTACATCAACATCCGCGTTTTTTACTAAAAATTGCATTACGCTTGTTAGGTCAACTAATGATAATAATATTACTGAACTTATTTTATTTAAAATTTCTGTTTCATTATTTTGCAATAATTTATTATATACATATACGCTTTTCGTTGAGCCTAGACTATGTCCTTGTAGATGTATTTTTTCGTAACCCTTTGATATCATTAATTTTATTGCTGATACAATGTCATAATATGAATCCTTTACATCTTCAAATGCTGTTCCTTGTAGTATTCCGCTTCCATCTTTTGTTATTTTATTTACTAATCCGAATCCTCTATTATTAAAGCTGAAATATGAAATATTATTTGATGTTAATTTTTGTGCTATTATATCGTCTCTTTGTTTAAAACAATTGCTTCCCATTCCATGAATTGCTATTACAACTTCTTTATCATTTTTGCTTTCACTTGTGTGTAATAAACCAAAGAGCTCTACATTGTCTTCTGTGTTAAAAAATATTTTTTCTACTCTCATTTATATTTTATACTCCTATATTTCTTTTTTTCTCATTTTTCTAAATTATAACCTTCTCTTTTTTATTCTTTGCTAAACGTCCATATATGTTATTACCCAGTCGTAGTTTTGTAAATTGAATATTGCTCCACAGTATTCACATTGTCCGTTTTTGTTTACATCTATGTTTGCTCCACATGATGGGCATTTTCTAGCTACTCCCATATCTTGTGAGTTTTTTAGTTTTGTGTATATTAGTTTGTTCATTCTTTCTACACGGTTGTATCTGTCTCCTGATATGTATTTTCTTGTATCTCTTGCAATATAGTATTCTAATGCTTTCGAGTGTACATTTACTTCTATTTTGAAACTATCTTCTTGCTCTTCTATTTTTAAAATTTGGACGTCTGCTACATTTAGTTCGTCATATAATTGAATCCTGTTGTTTGATTTGTCATTTTCTACTTTTTGAACTATTTTTTGATATGTTTCTTCGTTAACAAAGTGATGGATTTTTTCTGTTTTTCCTGTCACCATTGATAGTTTTATTTGTACAAATGTGTTTTCTACTTTTGATTTGAATTTTGCTTCTGAAAATTCTGAGTCTTGTTTTAATAAATTTTCTAATGTGTTATTCATTTTTTTCATTCCTTTTTATTGTTTATTTGGGATTTTTGTTGGTTACCCATATACCATTATGTTTTGAGATATAGTATTTAAAATACTATATCTCCTTTATTATTTATATATAATATTGCTCAATTACTTTTTTTTCTGTTAATACCCATTTTGTATTTTCTGATACTAGTTTCGATCCACAGTATTCACATGTTCCTGTACTGTTCATTTCTACTTTTGCACCACAATTTGGACAATGAGTTACTTTTTCATCTTCACTTAAAGCTTTTCTGAAGCTCATTTCATATAATATACATATTTTTTCCTTGTCTTCGCCTCTTATTAACTTTTTCGTATTAACATCTGCTATATAATCATACATTTCTATTACATAATTTGTTTTTATAGTAACTGTTCCATTTTGATTTGTAACATCTCTTAAACAACTTTGTTTTAATTGTATGTCTTTCATTATATTTTGCTCACCTTTTACTTCCAATGTTGCAAGTTGTGATTCGTACATCGTGTATATTTCGTCTGTCACTTTGTCTTTTATATCTTCTAATTTAAAATCCATCCATGCCATTTGAATATCATAATAAATGTTAAATCCTTGTTTTAAGAATTCTTGCTTGTTAAAGTTTGGTATTAGTTTCTTTATTTTATTTTCTATTTCATCTTCATTATTTTTATTAATAACAATTTTGTGTGATTGTTTTGTATTTTTATTTGCTATAAGACTCCATATTACAATTATTATAATCATTATAATAATTGTAATCATAGCAGCAACTGGATCCCCACTACTTGAACTGCTTCTACTTGATGATGAACTAGAACCGCTACTTGAACTTCTTCTGCTTGAAGAACTACTGCTGTGACTACTACTATGGCTACTACTGTGACTACTACTATGACTTACACTATGGCCTGAATCCGCCAAAGTTGGTCTTTCATATATTACAGTAAAAGTTAATATTACTGAACACAAAATACCTAGTGTTATTAATATCTTTTTTATTATATTTTTTCTTTTCTCCATTTTACTCCCCTAATTTATATATTAAGAATGAAAATATTTTCTATTTTCATTCTTATTTTTTTATTTTAAAACATTTCTTGTCTCATTGTTTTCTTTTCTGTTAATACCCATTTTGTATTTTCAGAAACTAGTTTTGATCCACAATATTCACATGTTCCACTACTGTTCATTTCTATTTTTGCTCCACAATTTGGACAATGATCTACTTTTTCATTTGAATTTAATGTCTGTCTAAATTTCATTTCGTATACTATTCTTAATTTATTAGTTGATGAACCTCTTAGTACTTTTCCTGTCGATTCTTCAATTATATAGTCATACATTTCAATAATGTATCCTGTTGTAATTGTAATTGTTTCATTTTGTACATTTACATCTTTTAAGTATGATTTTACAAGCTTAAAGTCTTTCATTATGTTCTTTTCACCTTTAACTTCTAATGTAGAAAGTTGTGAATCATACATATTATATATTTCATCTGTTATTACATCTTTTACATCATCTAATTTAAAGTTCATCCATGCATTCTGTACATCTTTGTAAATTTTGTATCCATTATTTAAGAATTCTTGTTTATTGAAGTTTGGTATATATTGTTTTACTTTATTTGCAATATTTTCATCATTTACATTATCAGATTTTGTTACAACTTTAGTTTTCTTATCTCTAGTACATATAGCTATTATTATTATAATTATTATAGCGATTATTAAACCTATAAGTGAATCGCCACCATCTGAGTCATAATCTGAGTCATAATCCCAACTACTACTTCCACTGTCATAGCTTCCTCCACTATAACTGCTTCCTCCACTATCATAACTACTTCCAAATCCTGAATCTGCTAATGATATATGTTTATCTGTAAAACTTGGAATTAGTGATATTATTGCTATGCACAATATAATTACTAATTTTTTTAGCCATTCAAATTTTTTTCCTTTATCCTCCATATTTTTCCCTTTCTTTAGTTTTTATATTATTTTATAAAAAGCACAAATAAAACCTTTTGCAGTATTTATTTGTGCTTTAATTTATACATTAAATCTGAATAATACTATATCACCATCTTGCATAATATAGTCTTTTCCTTCTGAGCGTAGTAAACCTTTTTCTTTTACTGCATTCATTGAACCTTCTCTCATTAAATCATCATATGAAACAACTTCTGCTCTTATGAATCCTCTTTCTATGTCTGAATGAATTTTACCTGCTGCTTGAGGTGCTTTTGTTCCTTTTTTTATTGTCCATGCTCTAACTTCTGGCTCTCCAGCTGTTAGAAATGACATTAGGCCTAATAAATCATAACTTGATTTTATAACTTTATCTAATCCTGATTCTTGTAATCCTAGCATTTCTAACATTTCTTTTTTATCGTCTTCATTATCTAGGCTTGCAAGCTCTTCTTCTATTTTTATACATAATGGAATAACTTCTGCATTTTCTTTTGCTGCAAGTTCTTTTACTTCATTTATGTATTTGTCATTTTCAACATCTGCCAACTGCTCTTCTGAAACATTGGCAATATATAAAGTTGGTTTTATTGTTAATAAAAATGCATCTTTTATTAGTTCACTTTCATCTTCATTTAATTCAACAGATCTTGCTGTTTTTCCAGCTTCTAGAGCTTCTTTTATTTTTTGTAATACATCTATTTCTGCTTGATACTTTTTGTCCGCTTTTAGATTTTTCTTTGCTCTTTCAAGTCTTTTATCAATAGTTTCTAGATCTGCTAAAATAAGCTCTAAATTAATTGTATCTATATCTCTTATTGGATCTATGCTTCCATCTACATGAACTACATTTGGATCTTCAAAACATCTTACAACTTGTGCTATGCTATCAACTTCTCTTATATGTGATAAGAACTTATTTCCTAATCCTTCACCTTTGCTTGCTCCTTTTACTAATCCTGCTATATCTACAAATTCAATTATTGCATGTGTTACTTTTTCTGGATTATACATTTTTGCTAAATTATCTAGTCTTTCATCTGGTACAGGTACAACTCCTACGTTTGGCTCTATTGTGCAAAATGGATAATTTGCACATTCAGCACCTGCATTAGTTATTGCATTAAATAGTGTACTTTTTCCAACATTTGGAAGACCTACTATACCTATTTTCATATTTTCAAGTCCTTTCAATTTTAATTGTGATTTTTATTATTTTATAATAATTAATGGAGCTTACAACCAGATTTGAACTGGTGACCTCTACCTTACCAAGGTAGTGCTCTACCTCCTGAGCTATGTAAGCATATTTTACATTTATATGCTTTTTCCAACATTAATTTTACTTTTAAAGTTTATATTACATTTGATAAAAAGTCAATATCAATTACTGGAAAATCAAAATAAAAAATGAGATTCAATCCATATTTTGGTACTTGAATCTCTTCTTTTATTTTAAGATTTATTATTTTTTCTTTTATCCTCTAAATTTAAATTTTTCATGGTTTTTTTTCGGATTCTTTGAATTGCATTATCTACAGATTTTACTGGAGAATCTAATTTTTGTGCAATTGCTGTATATGAACTTCCATTTACTAATTCATTTAATACATTTTTTTCAAATATGCTTAATGATTTATCTATTATATCTTCAACACTTTTATAATATTCTTTTTTAGTTATTGTGTCCAAAGGATCTTCAATTATATTTGCATCAAATATGTCATATATACTTGTATCATCATCTTCATTATCGTATGCAGACATATTCAAAGATAAATATGAATTAAGTGGCATATGTTTTTGCCTATTTGAGCTTTTTATTGCTGTTATTAATTGTCTTTCAATACATAGGTTTGCAAATGATTTAAATGAATTTTGTTTTTCTGGATCAAAACTCTTTATTGCTTTATATAAGCCTATCAATCCTTCTTGTATAATATCCTCTTTTTCGGCACCGATTATAAAATACCTACTTACTTTCATATTAACAACTTCTTGATATTTATTTAATATATAATCTAATGCGTCATTATCCCCTGATTTAATTTTTCTTATTAAATCTTCATCTTTCATATTGCTGTAATTTTCTGTGTATTTGTTTATATAATTGTTGTTCATTATATTTTAGCCTCCGGAAGATTTTTTCGTTTACTTTGATTTATTATACTCATCTTAATTCAATAATGTCAAGGATTTTCCAGTATTTTTTGTACTTTTATTAATTATATATATATAATAATCCTCATTGTTAAATTATTTTTAACAATGAGGACTTAATTAATATTTAATACTTTTATTTAAACAACATACCAATTCCCATTATATTGAATAACTATAACATCTTGTTGCTCTGTATTGTTTGTATCATTTTCACTTTCTGTACCATTTGTATTATTATTTTCTTCTGAACTATTTGTAATTCCATCACCAGTAACTGTGATAGTTACTGGAACATAATATGCTGCTGTAACATCAATAGTTTGCTCATCTTCGACAATAGCCGCTATATTGCTTTCTACATCATTAATTTCATCTTCTGTTAGGGCAACAGCATCACCAAATGTATAGTCAATTTTTATATTTGCTCCATACATAGATTCATATTGGCTATATAATTCATTTATATCATCCTCAGTTATTTTTTCTGATATTTTCATGAAATCTGGATATGCTTTTGCTACTCTACTTAAATCTTTTGATTTTATTCCCTCAAAGTAATCTGTTATTGGTTGTAAATATGATTTTTCGTCTGATGTATCATTTTTTTTATTTCTTTTACATCCTGTAAATCCAAATATAGTAATTAAAATAATTGTAAATATTGCTACAATTTTTAATAAATTTTTTTTACTTTTTAACATAAATTTTTTACCTCCTTTTTGTTAATTCTATGTTATAAATTAATTGTATTATTGTTTTCCTTGTCTTTATCTTTTGAATCATTGCTTTGTAACTGTTCTAATTTGTCTATTAGGTTTTGCAATTGTTTAATATCTTTTCCCATCATTTCGTAATCTTGATTTGATGTTGATTCTTTTAAATTTTTATTTGCCTTTATTATTGACTGTAAAAGTGCTTGCTCATTTTCCGGATCTTCAACTTCTATATTAAATGCTTGTGATAACAAATTGCTTAATGCTGATTTTAAATCATCACCTATTGCCATTTTATTTCCAGATGCAATAACTACTTTTCTTAATTTAGGTAATGAATCACTTTCATTAATATATTCTTGATAAATTGATTCCACATATATTAATTTATTATTAATTGGCACAACTACTATATTTTTTGTAAGCTTTGTTCCTGATACATTTAAACTCTCAATTTCTTTTGAAATTGATTCATTTTGACTTATTTGTGTATCTAACTGCATAGGACCTAATACTGTATTATCTGACGAGTATCTATATAATTTCATTACCATTTTACCATTTTCATAAGTACCTACTGTATATCCTGCAATACTTTGCTTTCCTTGAATTGTATATGGTAATACTAATCCCAATTTTGTTTGTTCACTATCTGTTGTTTTTACAATTGCATAATATGGAATCATCTGTGTTGTTTGTTGTGTAGATGAATTTGTTCCGGCTCCATATTTAGCTATATCCCAGACATCATTTGCTCTATATAATACATCTGGCTCTGTATTGTGATATCTTTTCAATATTTCAGCTTGTATATTATATAAAAATTCCGAATATGTGAAATGCTCACTTATCTCACTTGGAATTTCTTTATCAATATCCATAAACACATCTGGAAAAGCTTTATTATATGCCATTGCTATTGGATCTGTTCTATCTGTAATATAGAATTCAACTTTTCCATTATATGCATCAACTAAAACTTTTACTGAATTTTTTATATAATTTATTTCTTGTCCATTTATATTACTTTTTTGTGAATATGGATAATATTTTGATGTAGTATATGCGTCTATAACCCATACTAAATTGCCTTCATTTGTAATAACCAAATATGGTGAATTATCATATGTTAAATATGGCATTATTTTTTTAGCTCTTTCTATTACATTTCTATTTGTTAATATTTTACTATTTTCATTAATATTATTTGAAAAAGCTAAATTTATATCACCATTTGAAAAAGCTAGTATCATTCTATCTAATGTATTTAATTTTAGTCCAGCTTCTCCATCATATGAATTAGTTGCATTATCTAAATCACTGTTTTCATTTTTAGGATAATCAAACTCATTTTTATTTTTGCTGTTTGTAACTATTGTTTTATTAGTTTCTAATCCAAAATATATCCTTGGATTTTTTATATTAATTACATTACCGTCATTTGAAAAACCTTTTTGCAAATTTACTAAATCACCTGTACTATTTGTATCTGAAGCTGATGTAACTACTACTCCATATCCATGTGTATATTCATATGTTGCATTAGTATATGAATTTTCATTTGATACAACTTCCCTTGGAGTTACATATACTAATGTTTTTTTATTATTAATTGTATATTCACAAGGTTTAGTTGAAGTATATTTATAATATCCTTTATTTGTTAATGTTCCATTTAATGATTTTAAAATCAAATCCTTATTAGTAGTTGATATATTATTTGCAACTTCAGAATATTTAGTTACTTCATCTGAATTTATCGCATCTGTATCATCTAAATTTACTTCTTCTATATTTATTCCATATGCATCTCTAGTATTTTCTATATTATATGATATATACTGTTTTTCTTTTTCATATTCGTTTGAATCAACAAATATTTTATTATATCCTATTAAAACTAAAATTAAACCAACTAAATATATTGGTACTGAAAAAACAGACATTATTAATCTTCTATTTTTTTTCTTATTATATGCAGATATTCCTACGAAAATTGCTATTATCATTATTATTGATAAAGCTCTATATCCCCAAACTTTTATCGAAACATCTGATGTTCCAGCTCCAGATATAGCATATGAGTATTCGTTTTCTCCTACAGTCAAAAATGGTCTTGATGACAAATCCTCTGCATTTATAAATGTTAAAACTGCAATAATTATTACTAATATTTTTGCATTATTTAATAATTGTTTTTTTATTATTGAATTTTTTAATGATTCAGTTGTAACTCCATTTACAAACTGAGTATTTAAGCTAACAATATAATATACTGCTGCATATAACGTTGATAAAACTATAGTTACTAAAATGTATATTAAAACAGTTTGCAAAAAAGGTTTTATAAACAAATAATATCCGATATCATGACCAAATATAAAATCTGTTTTTCCAAATGAAGTACTATTAAAAAATAATATAGTTTTTTGTAAAAATATGTTTGATGTTATAACACTACCTATTGCAGCAGTTATAAACGAAATTGACTTATTTAGCAATTTAGGCATTTCTTTATTTTCTTCTGAAAAGAATGGTTTTAAACCTTTTTGAATCCTTTTGTTTGTAAAATACATAAGACCAAATATCCATATAAAAGATACAATTATAGTTATTGATCTGTATTTAATTTGATCAGTAAATGCCCCTATATAATTTTTTCCAATTTCCAAATATTCTAAATAATTCCCTCTGTACATTATATAGGCAATTATTATGAATACTATTGAAAATAATACTACAATAGTTCTTCTTTTAGCTGATTTTTTCTTGGATTTTTTATCATTTATTTTTTCTTTCAAATTACTCACCTTCTATTTGTTTTATATTATACTATTTACAAAATCAGCTGAGTTGAATTTTTGCATATCATCTAATTGTTCACCAACCCCAATAAATTTAATTGGTAAATTATTTTCTGATACAATACCAATGACTGCACCGCCTTTTGAAGTTCCATCTAATTTTGTTAAAACTAATCCATTTATATTTACAGCTTCCTTAAATGCTTTTACTTGCATAATAGCATTCTGTCCTGTAGTAGCATCTAATACCATTAAAACTTCTTTTGATACATCAGGAAGCTCTTTATCTATTACTTTGTTTATTTTTATTAATTCATCCATTAAATATTTTTTATTATGCAATCTTCCTGCTGTATCTATTATTAAAACATCAGCATTTTCCTGTTTTGTTGTTTTTATTGCATCAAATACTACTGATGCAGGATCTGTTCCTTCTGGTCTTTTTACTAATTGAACTTGTGCTCTATTAGCCCAAACTTCTAATTGTTCAACAGCTGCAGCTCTAAAAGTATCTGCTGCTGCAACAATAACTTTTTTGCCTTCTTTTCTTAAATTATTTGCTATTTTACCAATAGATGTAGTTTTACCAACACCATTTACTCCGACGAATAATATTACTGATGGTTTTGTTTCTAATTTTAAATCTGAATCAACTGAATCTAGTATTTCCTCTATCTGCTCTCTTAATGCTTGTTTTACCAAATCAGCATCTTCAATTTTATCAGTTTTTATTTTATCTCTTAAATTTTCTATTATTTTCATAGATGTTTCCATTCCAACATCTGACATTATTAATGCTTCTTCCAATTCTTCTAGTAAATCCTCATCTACTTTTCTAAAATTTTTAAATACATTATTTATTTTTTCATTAAATGATTCCTTTGTTTTGCTTAATCCTTGTTTTAATTTATCAAAAAATCCCATGTTCTACATCTCCATTACAATTTATTGGAGCTACTGGGGAGAATCGAACTCCCGACCTACAGGTTACGAATCTGTTGCTCTACCAACTGAGCTACAGCAGCGTTTTTAATGTTTTTTCTTGTATTTGCTGTTTTCTGACAACTTTTTGTTTTCATTTTTAGTTGTCTATTTAGTCTATTTTTTACTATTTTTCTATCGTGAAAGTTGTCAAAAAAGTTGTCAGAATTATTTTAATAATAAATGCTTTAATTGTCAAGCTCTTCTTTTGTTATTTTGCCCTTTACATTTATATTTATTAAATCATTTAATGTAATGTATTTATTGCTTTGAATTAAATTTTTATCATAAATTTTAATTAATTCGTTTCCTTTTATTAATATTTCTTTCTCCATTTGTATTCCTCCTTGACAAATTTTGTAAAGGACTGTATACTCTAACTGTTACGTTTGTGTTAGAGTAACGTCCTTGTAGAGATAGATAAGTCCAGTTATCTGTCTCTCTTCTTATTATATTTTAATGTCTAAAAAAGTCAAGAAAATTCGTTCGACACAAAGCGTTCTCTACCAGCTACATCTAGCACTTTTTTGAATAATTATATAAAATAATAAGATACTATTTTAAGAGGTATTTTATGTTTATTTTTAGAATTAAAGAGGTTAGAGAAAAGAAAAATATAACTTTATATAAATTAGAAAAAGAAACTGGTATTAGTAGAAGCTATTTACACGCATTAGAAAATAATAAAAAAAGCAATCCTTCCTTGGCTACAATGTATAAAATTTCTAATGCATTAGATGTAAATATAAGAGATTTATTCTATGCTACAGCAGATATAAATAGTTTAAAAGAAGAAATGTATGCCAGGATAGATAAATATGGCTTAAATTCCGCAGAAGTTATGGAAATAAGCCATTTAATAGATTTACTAATTAATATAGAAATGCAAGAAAAATAATAGAAGAGCTTAATACTCTTCTATTTTATACAAATCTGTTAGTTCTACATTTAATGCATAAGCAATTTTAACTACATTATTGAATTTTATATTAATATTCCCATTTTCAAATTTTTCTAATTCTTTTAGGTCCACATCTGCTTTCTTAGATAACTCTTCTAATGTAATTTTTTTGCTATCTCTTATTTCTTTAACATTAATTTTTACTTTCATTTTTTTATCCTCCTATATATATATTTCCCAATTATAAAAAAATATTTTGGCATAGCAATACATTTTAACAATAATATGTATACAACAGTAAAAGAGACTAACTTGCGTTAATCTCTTTCATTTTGGCATTTATTAATTTGTCCAACTTTTGGCTTTGTTTTAGTATTATGCTATATTCTTTATCTTCCCTTATCATTCGTTCTAGTTTAACTCGGTTACGTAATATTAGTAGATCTATACTCATATACATCACCCTTTTTATTATAGCACATTATGTTAATTATTTGTGTCGAAATTTGTCGATAAAAAAGATTTATCAGTTTTTTGATAAATCTATTGAATAATCTATTGCGTTTTGATATTATATTTTCGTCCTTCCCATTTCCTTGCTCCCAGAAAGAAGGTGAGAAAATGGAGCAATACATAAAATTAATAGCCTTATTATTAATTTTCTTAATTTTAAGAAATTTTTAGTAAGAAAAATACTAGAGTTCGCACCTCTAGTATTTTTTATTGTCCTATATACATAAAATTAATAGCTTGAGACAAGCTTGACACAGACACATATGCAAATAATACAAGTTTTTCTCGTATCTGTATTTAGTATTTTACTAGAGTATTTTTTAAAAGTCAATACTTTTTTTATCATTTTTGATAAATTCAGTATATCACAATTTATGTAAAATGTCAAAAAATATGCATATTATCAATAAAAAACGACTTTTCACAATTGATTTTAAGCCATTTTTATTTTTAATTAATATAGTTTTATACCTCTGTTTTAAGGGGTTTTGAGGATTTTTAAAAATTTTTTTGACTTTTTTGAAAAAATGCTTGACATACGGTATACCGTGTGATATTATAATAGCAGAAAGTGAGGTGAGCAAAATGGTAAAATTACTATACAAACTTTTTAAAACTAGGAAAAATAAAAATACAAGATTACATAGACAATTCCTAGAAATACAAAAATGGCAAAGACAAATGTACAATTTCAAATCCCGCCAGGAAAAAGAAATGCGCTAGTCTAAGCCATCCAAAGAGGACAATTCCTCTTTGGATATTATATAAGGAGTTGATATAAATGTCAAGAAATTATCAAAAAGAATCCGCGTGGGAAAATAAAAAGTACAAGAGATTAGTCGCAAAAATTGATAAGGAGTTAGCAGAAGAATTTTTAGGAAAGCTCGACAAGCCTTATGCTACTTGGCTTAGAGGAGAAATTGAAAAATTTTTGAAAAAAATTTAAAAAATGCTTGACTTACGGTGCACCGTATGTTATTATAATTATAATAAAAAACAAAAGGAGTTGTTTAAAAATGAAGATTATTGAAAGATTAAACCAATTAGAATTTGATGAATATTGTAATAGTATTACTAACAATATGGAAAGTGAAACCTGCTATTTTGGGCAAATAGATGAAGATGTTCCATTTTATGATATAAAACGCAGACACATATATGGCGATGAAAAAAACGAACATGAAGTTGTTTTGTACGATACAGAATACGATGATGAAAATGATACAGTAATATATTTAATATATGATACAATAGATTAAATAAATTTAAGGAGTTGATTAAAATGAAAAAAATTAGAGTTTATTACGGAAAAACAAACGCATATAACGCAGAGATAATTGAAAATGTAACAGATAAGAAAGTGATAGTGTTAGACACAACAAGAACATTAGAAGAAGTAAAAGAAAACTATAAGGATCTAAGTTTAGTAAATAATTTCTATGATATTAGCAATGAACTATATGGGCAAGACGTATTAAATGAGTTTGAATTAACAGAAATCACAGAATATGAAGAAGAATAAAAAAAGGAGCATTAAAGCTCCTCTTTTTTATTTATACATCTCATGTTAAAGTTAAACCAATTTTTTTTAATAAATTTTAAACTAATAATAGTTTAGAAAATATTATTTTAAAATTCATTAAAATACATTACATGTTATAGTTAAACAATGAAGGTAGACTAATTTAATATAGAATCTACCGAGTTATTGGAATTGAATTTATAATATACTATGTTTATATTCTTGTCAACATTTTTTAGCAAAATAATTTTGAAAATGTATTTTTACCACAAATTCCATCAACAATAAGGCTATTAGTTTTTTGGTAATTTTTTATAGCATTTTCTGTATTAGTACCAAAAATTCCATCTACAGCTATATTATATCCTTTGCAATATAATATAGCCTGTAAAATATATGTAATATTTCCACTTGCACCTTTTTTTACTGTAACACATGCATTTTTAGTAAGATTCCCAAATATTCCATCTGCATTTAACTTTTTGTTATATTGCTTATTTAGTTCTTTTTGTAATCCAATTATTAGTGCCTTTTTAGTTTCTCTTCCATAAATATTGTCTACTGCTATGCTTAATCCATATCTTGCATTTATAGTGCTTTGTATTTTAGCAATAGTGCCTATATTTTTGCTTTTATTTTCTTCTTGTATAATTTGCTTGTTGCCACTTTCTACTAATCTATTTTTAAAATCTAGCCATCTAGCTGTACTCTTTACAAATGGTTCTGGACATATCTTATTTGTTACATCGTAGTGTCTTATTACATTTTCTGCGGGTATATTATATTTTGCCATTAGGCCTTTTACTAAATCTACAGTATTAGCAATTGTTTTTTCAGAAATGTCTAAAGATCCGTTGTTATTATAACAACACATTTCTATCCCTATGGAATTAGAATTTATACATTCCCCATAATAGGAACCGCCATTTCCTTGTTTTAGTTTATCTCCACAATGCCAAGCCCTATCGCTATCTTTTACAACTCTATATATTTCGTTGTCGTCCACAAAATAATTTGCACTTGCACTTCTATTTACATTTTTAAAATATACAGAATTGTTATATGCTGTACTTATTGCTCCTACATAATGTATAACTATGTACTTATTCACTTTGTTAGACATTTTATTAAAATTTATATTTGTTAGGTTTTCTTTTATTTCCATCTAAAACACCTCTATTTATTAATTACTTTATTAGATAATAGGTATGTTCCTATTACACCTTGTAGCACCGCTATTATCTGTATTATCTGTGTGGCATATGGTATTGTTATATTATCTACACCATTAATACCGGTTACTAATGCACCTATTATTGCTAGTACATTAGTTGTATATTTTGCTATTTTCTTAATCTTTTCCATATTTATCCCTACCTTTCATAACTTTTTCCCATTTTGCATGTATATAGCTGTTTCCATGCAAATCTTTTGTATAATGGTCGTATAGTTCATAAGCCCTCTCTATCTGGCATTCATCCTTTTTTTCTCCATTTTCTATATCTGCCAGAAAATCTACTAAATAATTTCTTGCCTGAGATAAATCGAGCCCATCAATTTTTTTATTGACAGGCTCAAACATTTTTTTTAGTATTTTTTGCATAGATATTATTATTGTTGTTACTGCTGTTATAAAGCTGGCTATAAGTATTATAGTATTTGCTATATTATTCATTGTTCAGCCTCGCTTTCTGCAACTTCTTCTGTTACTTCTGTATCTTCTACTACTGCGTAAACTTCTTCTACTTTTAATGTTAAATTGCTGTATTCTTCGTCAGAAATTTTAGACATTGCATAAAATACATTTAATTTGTTCTCTATGTCTTCTTTATTTGCATAGTATTTCTTTACAATTAATTTTTCTAATAATGTTGCTATATTCATTCTACTCCACCTCCTTTTCCAAATCTGTTTGCATATTATCTAATAGTAATGCACTTGTTTCTGTTGTACTTAATAATGCTTCTATGCTATCTAGTCTTGCATTTTGCTGTTCTAGTAGTTTTTTAACATCTTGCACATACTCTACTTCTATCTCTGTATTTCCTAGGTTTGTTTCTGCCCAAATGTTATTTATACCTTCAAATGTTTTTGGCAATTCAGCAATTTGTCCTAGGTCGATTAACTGTGTATTTTTAATTTCACAATATGCGTATAAATTGTTTTTTTGTAACCAATTTTTGAAATCTTCGACGGTTGTAAACTTTTTATCATTTCGTATACGTACAAAATCTGGTGCTACTGCAAATGAATTTTGCGATACTGCATACTTATTGTAATTTGAAAAATAGTTACAGATTTGATTCTCGTTACCTTTAACATTTAAATTTAAACTATATACTCCTAATCTTGTATTGTTTGATTCTAATCTCCACGAATTATTATTTAAATTAGAAATATCTATTTTTATTACATTTTTTTGTAATGCAACATTACCATTTCTATCTATTAATAATTTGTCTTTTATTGTATCGGGTACAGCACATAGTTTGTTGCCCTTTAAATCTATATTAATTGCTTGATTTTGATAGGGCTCGTATTCTGTTGCAACAGAACCATTTTCGACAAGAATACTACTTAAATCAGTAGCGTTAATTATTAAATACTTATATCCTGTAGTATTTATAGTTACGGTTGCACTTGTATTGTCTTTTTGTACTCCTCTATATGCTACAGTAGTTGCCTTTTCTTCCTGTAATAAGCTGTTGGTACATGCTATTCTGTATCTATCTTGTGTTATTTTTGTAGATATAGTTACATATGATTTGTCTTGCACATCTATTGCTAATCCGCTGTTACCTGTTACTTTTCCATAAATGTCTACGTTATTGGTTAGATAATAATTTTGATTTATACCATCACACAAATTTTTACCTCTTATATTTAATTTTACACTTTCAACCTGCTCAATTTCTTGTGGATAATCTGGATTTGGTGATGGATTGCCTCCTGTATAAGGCTCAAAAACAGTTTGCTCAGTTTTAGATATTTCAGGATATAATATTAAATTGTTAGCTACAAATCCATTTATAAATAAAAACATACAGTCAAAAGTTCTGTCATATGTAATTATATCTTTTATAAAATTATCTGTTTGATATCCTCTTGCATTATAGTAATCTGTACTTCCATATCCAGTACTTTTATTTCCTTGAATTAACATATAATATGTACTGTTCGATTGCGTTACATTATTAAAATTATAAAAATAATAATTTCCATCTTCTAAAATATTTTTTATACTTTTTCTAAAATATGTGTTTGCTATTGCTGTTCCATTTATAACAATACTTCCATCTGTATTTATTTTAGCAGTAAGTCCATTTTGCTCTAATGTGCCATTATTAAATAGCATATCAGATGTATCAAGTAGATTTGCTCCAGCTGTAGTCTCTTGTTTATACATTCCACCAATTTCAGTATTCATAATTCTGCAAGGCTTTGCGTCTTCTATGCATAGCTCAGTTCCGCTTGCTTCTTCTATGGGTAATGCATTATATAAATCTTCGGTTTCTTCTTCTAATTCTGCTATTCTACTAGTTAAAGTTTCTACGTGTGCATTATAATCTGCAATTTTTTCTTCTGCATTAGAATTAAAAGTGTTAATTTTTTTTGTAGCATTATTGTTAAATTCTGTTATCTTATCGGCTGTATGTGTATCTATTTCTGTTTTAGAATCCTTTACGACTGCTTGTTTAAATATTTCTTTTTCTTCTTCTGTAAAGTAGTCTACACCTGAAACGGGTTTATCCCCTTTGTCGCCTTTTTCTCCTTGTTCTCCCTGTATGCCTTGTATTCCTTGTTCTCCTTGTGGACCTTGGGCTCCTGTATCTCCTTTTTCCCCTTTATCTCCTTTATCGCCTTTTTCACCAGGTCTGGCAGAACATATCCAGTAGTCTTCATTTGTCGGCAATATTCCTTTTGCTTTTGCTACTTTTAATGTATAAGAACCGCCTTGATGAGTTACCTGATTTAGTTTAGTATATGTCTTGTTATTGTCATATTCACCTTTTAGGGTTATTCCTATTCGCCCTAATACTCTATCTTCACTAGCCAATTTCTGTCACTCCTTCCTTAAAATCACCTGTTTCTTCATCATAATATAAAGCTATATTAGATAAGTTTGTTGCTGTTACTCCGTGTATGTCCATTTCATCATTTACATAAAACTGCGGTAGTTGTATTGCTGTTGCCATGTTTTTTACACCTTCGGCTATGTCGGTTAGCTCTGCTGTTTTTTCTTCTGCTAAATCTTTGTAATCCTCATTTAAATTCTTTATTTCTGCAATCGCATTTTTTGTCTCTTCAGCTCTGTTTTCTTCTGCTTGTGCTCTTTTTTCTTCGCTTTCTGCCCTTTTTGCTTCATTTTCTGTTCTGTTCTCTTCTGCGCTCTTTCTGTTTTTTTCTGCTTCAATTCTGCTATTTTCATTTATAATTCTATCGGATTCATTTTTTATTCGTGTTTTTTCTTTTTCTATTCTTTCTTGCTCTGCTTTTTGTCTTTCTTCTTCTTTCTGTAGTCTATCTTTCTCGGATTCATTTCGTGTTTTTTCAGAATTGTCTCGGCTTGTTTCGGCTTTTTGTCGTTGCTCTTCGTTTTTAGAAATTGTTTGCTCTAGTTCGCTCATCTTGGCTATTGCAGAATTTGCAACATCTATCCACTCCTCATATTGCTCTGGAACTGTTTCTGTTGCATCTATAGCTTCGTAGACTTGCATTTCAAAAATTTTGGATTTAAAAACTTCTTCATTAGCAGTTGTTATATGCAACTGCATTTTTATTGGCTTTGCTACATCTAATAAACTATTCTTAACGTTAAAAATATAACTTTCTTCTTGTCTTTCTAAACTTATAAAATATTTTTCTAGTTTATTCTCTTTGTTATATTTTTGTATTTCTAATATTGCCTCACCAATAATGAAAGCAGATAGTTTAAATACTATCTGCTCTATTTCATGCTCTCCAGCAATTCCCAGAAAATTACGTTCTCTGGATTTTATATTTCTTGTTTCTGTATCAATATAGATATTATTTTGCATTTTGAACCTCCTATCTGAAACCAATCACTCTTAATATGTATATATTATTTTCGTTTGCAATATGATTATCGTAGCTCCACCACTCACCAAAATAGTCATCGTTATTAGCTCCTTTTGTATATATAGATGTTCCGCTTATAGATACAAGTCTAGATATTGCAACACATGTGCCACTTCGGGGAAATACACGAAACATAGATAAATTAGCATTTTTCCCTTCGGGATCATATATTTTTACAGTATTTCGTTCACCGTATCGCGATTTATAGAATATTTCTATACAATTAAAATTAGCTGCCGATTCTTCTAATGTAACTGTGCCAGTAGTTCCGTTATCGTTGTTATATAAAACTTTTCCTCCAATTGCATCTCCTTGTGCGTTTTTGATTTTCCCTGTTACAACTAAGTTACCTGTTATAGTTCCTCCAGTTTTATCAATTTTGTTTCCTACAGTTCCATCTCTTTTTTGTTGTCTTTGTTTATCAGTAAAATCAATTCTTAAATTTCCAGTTTTAAAAGATATAAAATTTTCGTCTGTTATTGTTATTGCACTTATATAACTATCGTATATGCTATCTTCTGTCTTTATCTTTATTCGTCTTCCTAAATATAATTTAGAAACATCTATAAGCTTAGAAGTTTTTGCTATACTAAATTCTACTAAATGTTTATATGTATTTGCTTTTATTGTGTTTAAAGCTTCTTCTTTTGCATTTTCTAATGTGTCACAGCTGATTGTTTCTATTCTTCCAAAGATTCTATTTGGATTATCTTTGTCTGTTGTTGTGGCTCTATCCGCTGTTAAATATAAACAATAAGTTGAAGAATCTGCTCTTATATATGCTTCTACTTTTGTTACTGGATCAACTTCATAAATTTTGTTGTAATTTGTAACTTCTGGAAGTGTTGCATCTATTAGCATCGTTTCTTCTAGCTTATAACCTACATCGATTTTTAATCTTTTATTTATTATAGAAAACTCTGTGTATATATCTTTGTATTGTCTGCAATTAATTAAGAAAGTGTGGAAGTTATATAATCCATTGTCTTCGTCTATGGCAACAGAAGATTTTGTATTACTATGTATATACACATCTATGTAATCTAAATTTAATATTGTATCATTCGTATTTACAAAGTTTTCTAAGATTGTATCTGCTATAAAATTTTCAATTCCTTTTTCTTGCATTTTTTCTTTATCTTTTAATATTACTTTTCTATCAAAAATATTGGATATATCTAAGGCTGGAACTGTCACACAAGTCTCATTCTTATTGATTGCTATATCTTCATCTACTACAAATAAAAACTGCTTATATAGTCCGTTTAATACTAAATAACACCCTTTTTTTATATTATTTAAATTTGGTAATACAAATTCACTTATTCCGTTTGTTTCTTCGTCTAAATTTAAATTATAATCACATACATTACAAACAGATATTATGTCTAGTGTTTTATTATCTACTACATAAAGTTCCATAATTCTAGCTCACTTTCATTAAATATGCTGTTATTGTAACCATTTTACTTGAGCCTACACCACTTTCTGTCGCACAGATTAAAGAAATTTTATCGTCAAGTAGTCTTGTTTCTAGCATGTGCCCAGCACAGCTATAATATGAGTCTGCACTAAATATTCCAGTTATCGAAGTTGATATAACTATACAATTGTTTTTGTTAAACCCAACAGGATAAGAAACATCAACATTCCCGTTGCCCCTTTAATAAAGTAACATTTCCTTTTACAGATTCGATATTTGCACTATTGATATATGCATTTCCGTTTGAATCTTCTAAAAAATCCGTTTTAACTTTTCCTTTAATTTGTAAATCGCCATCTATTGTTCCTCCCTTTTTTAATAAATAAGCACTACCATCTACAATACTAGCTAATTCTTGTCTTATTTCTTCTAATAAATTTTCCGCTTCTTGATTTTTTTGAATAAATAATTCATTAAAGTTATTATTAATTAAACTATATAAACTTTCTAAATTTAAAAATGTTCTTCTATCTTCAAAATCTGTTATTCCTGCTTCTGCAACTCTAAATCTAGCAAATTCGTATTGATATATACTTCCGCCTTCAAATAAATCTTCTTTTGTTAAATTACCATATCCACTAGTGTTTCGTACAACTTTAATTGTTGCTTGATTTAATTCTGATTTTGTATTTGTTTTTGATAAATCAATTTCACAAACTAGATTGTAGTATCCTGTATTCGTTATGTCTTCGATTGTCTCGTTGCCTATTATTTCTAAAAATCTTCCCATAACACAAAAATATCCTGCTCCAATCGTAGCAGAATCAATTGTATTACTTAATTCGCAACCTTTTGTTACACCCATGTTTCCTTGTAAAAATGTGTTTATAAAATGTGCAAAGGCTTCATTCGCGAATGTTTGAAATTTAAATACATGTCCTCTTAGCATCTTTTTACCTCCCTTTAAACTGCAATATATTCAACATATATAGTTAACCTTGAATTTAATATTTCATTGTCAGCATTTAATTTTACTTCACAAACTCCGTTTGGGTAATTTAAAAAAATTAATATTATTTAAGTCTAAACTGTTAAATAAATTTTGCATTGTACCATCTTTCAGTTGTTTGCATAATAATAACTCATTATCTTTCGTTGAATATATTAACTTTTCATTTTCATTTATAGTTATATCTAATTTTAGTTCATTTACCTTTTCTTTATTTACATATACAGATATACACGGATTTAGAATATATCCTCCCATTTCTAATAAAAACGGTGCTTTTACATGCCCTTTATTTTCAAATGTTACACTTCTATTTTCATAATCAGTAAATCTTGCATCCCACTCAAAATCCCATCGCAACTCATCAGTTATTTCTTCAACAGTATAAATATATTTGTTCTCTTCATACCACAATGATAGACACGCAAATGCAATTGGCTCTGATATTACTCCTGTTGTCTGTATCTCTGTTTTTTCTAAATTTTGTATTTCTATATCTCTAAAATATGTATTTACTTTATCTTTTTTAGGAATCTTATATTCTAATTTTAATCTTTCTGAATTGATTATAAAGTTAACAAATTTTTCATAATTATCATAATTTGAAAAATTTGCAATTCCACTAGGTTGCCCTTGTTCTAATTCTCTAATGTTATTTGTATATGTATTTTCTATTTTACTATATTCTGTATTATAACTAAATCCTAATCCTGTAATTTCTGTTAATAAACAATACTCATTTATATTCATTAATGAGTATTTTTGCCCTTTTTCATTTATCAAATTAAATTCTCTTACCAATATATCACCTCCTCACATTTATTAAAGCGTCAGGAAATCCATTCTGACGCTTTAATTATTTAATTTTTTATAAACTTAATAATTCCTTGAATTTTGGAATTGCTTCATCATAATATCTAAATGTTTCTACTTCTTTATTTGAATATCTTGACTTATCATAAAACATTTTTCCGTATTGTTTGGTTTTTAGATTATTTCTATTAGCTAATATTCCTATTTTATTTGCTGTTACACCCAATATATTAGCTATATCTGTTGCTGAATATGTTTTCTTGTTAACCTCTGGTAATGGTAATAATGGCTTTCCAGCTATAATTGTACTTGCATAAGAACAACATACTTGTTTATACTCTTTTATATCTGTCTTGTCTGCTAGTTTCATCAATATACTTGCCATTCTTGCTCTAGAATTATTTAATTTTGCTTCTGCTGTTAATTTTTGATATTCTGATGTTTTAATTAATTTATTTTCACCTCTTCTCAAAGACTTAAGTAATTTTCTTATAAATGCTCTAAACTCTTTCGCTTTTTCTGTTTTTGCTAGCATTGTTACTTCATATATTCCATCTTCTGTGAATACTCTTGTTTCTTGTTCTCCTGAAGGAGTCCTCAATTTGATGACACCTGAAAAATCCTTTTCTTTTAAGTATTCAAATCTATTTACTAAATTACTTATAGATTTTCTAGGATTGTTGTAACCTAAACATTCTCCTAATTGTGTACTTGTCATAAACATTTCTTTTTCATTTGAGTAGATATCACATTCTACTTCTCCAAATTTACTTGATTTTACTAATTCTAATTTATTATTCATATCAATTACCTCTTTCTTTTATTAAATTATCCCCTTTTAATTTTTAGAAAAAGCTTTTTACGCTTGATTCTCATTAAATAATAATTTCTGTTTTGATTTTAATTGTTTTATGAATTTTTCTAATCTTTCGGTATCATTTCTGTTATCCCAAATTATTTTACATAGATTAACAACATTTTTATCAAATAAATTTACTTTTGATACACTTTCAAGCTCATATTCTGTAAAATATTTATTGTTTTCATCTTTGCCGTAAATATAATTCATTGCTTTTACTTCAATTGGTTCGAAAAATTTTATCAATTTATTAGCTCTATCTTTATCTGCTATTACTCCACTAACAAATTCATCATCCACTTTTACTTTTTCACTTTTATAATAATTTTTGATTCTATCTTTTAATTCCATATGTTTACACCTCCATAAACTTTCTAAGTATTTTTTTGTAAATATTAAACTTAAATACTCTATAGCTTATTAGTTGTATAAACATTAATCCGATAAATCCTATAATTGTATATAATGCTAATAATGTAATTATAAATAATCCTGTTATTATACTTTCTATTAATCCCATAAAAAAAGACCTCCATTCATCTTGAATTTCAGCCCTTACTGTGATACAATATATTTGTAAGAGCTAAAGTTCTTATTCGTGAGATAATCTGTTACGTTCGCCAAAACATTCAGCAGATTATCTCTATTTTTTTAAGTTATTATAGACCATATCTATTCCATTTCTAACTATTTCTGATTTACTTTTATTACTATGATTGATACAATATTCTAATTTTTCTTTATCTTCTTTTGATATTCTTACTTTTAATTCCTCGTTTTTTGGATTATTTGTAGGTCTACCCATCTTTTTATTTTCTATTTTTCTCACCTCACTTTTGTTCACACATAAATAATATTATATGTTCCCACAAAAGTCAAGAGATATTTTAAATTTTTTTAAATTATTTTTGGGTAAAAGAAAAAGCCTTGAAAATTCAAGACTTTCTCTTTTTTTTACTTATTAATTTCAATAAAATTTGCATCTATTTTAGGTAATATAACTTTAGCTCCCATTATAGATGTATAAGAGCAATCTCCCTGTGCAGTTCCATATATGGTTATTATATCATTATCTAATATTTTATCTTCATTAGGTTTAGTATAATATGTAACATAAACTGTATCTGTATAATATGTCGAATATGAACCTTTTTTTGTTATATTTACTCTTAAATCTACTGAATTACTCCCATATAACACTTGAACAACTTCTCCAATTATTTTTACATTAGTTCCTTTAAATTTATCAGGGTTTCTTGCTATTTGCTCAAATGTAAACATTTTACAACTTGCTTTAAATTCTTGTTCTTCTTTTTCTTTTCTTATCTTTTCTTCTTCTTCTTTTTTTTCTTTCTCTTGATTTAAAGTTTCGTTATATATGTTTTCAATATTTTTATCATCATTTACATATATTAATTCCATTTTTCGGTAAGATGTTCCTGTCATAGAATTACATATCAGATTTTTATCAGATTTTTCACATTTAAATTCACGTATTCTTTCATGAGCGCTATTCATTATAGTAATATAAAAAGTAGAGTTATCATCTTTATTTAATCCGCAAAATCCATTATATGTCTTTGATGCATAATCGCTATCTATACTATTGAATTTAACTCTTACATTTCCTCCATTGATATTTATAGCTCCTACTGTAATTTTACTTCCTTCATTGATAATAAATTTATATGTTCCATTGTAATCATTCGTGATTTCGTATGTATTCTCTTTTTGTTCATTCTTTACAGAAATTACATTACTATTATTTGCTAAAAGGCTTCTCGTATAACTTACAATGCTAGCAAGTATAATTATCCCTATACTTATACCTATAATTATCCACCATTTATTATAATATTTTATTGGCGTCTCATCCTTGCCCTTTGTATTATCTTTGTGAAATGCAATTATACACTCTACATTATTTCCATTATTGTTTATTGTTAAATAATACTTTGTTATTTCTTTATTATTATATAGTTTAAATATTTTTTCTGCTAACTCATTTTTTATACAATCAACATAAATATATTTACTATTTTGTTCTTTTTGTAATTTATGCGCTGTTTTTTCATTTATTTTTTTTGTTTTTGAAATATATATGTTAAAACAAGGCTTGTTGTTATAATATACTAATTCAATTTTTCCTCCATATCTAATATTTCTTTCCAATTGCATCATATTTTCTTTTATTTTTGAATCATTTAGTTTTATATTTATTCTTTCAAAAAACACAAGATCCCCTCCTTGAAACAATTCTATACATAATTATAAATTATTTCAAGAAATATTTTTCGACATATTTCGACATTAATATAGTTTACCAAGTTTTCTATTTAAATATTTAAATGCACTGTTAAGTTCTGTTTCTGTCATTTTTTGTGGGTAAAATTTTAGCTCTATGTTATACGAGTTTTTAGTATTTGTTGTATTCATCATTTTTGAAGTTAAGTTGCTTTGCAATCTTGAATAGTTAGGTAATTTTATGTTTTCTAACATTTTTGTATATTCTTTATTTTCCTTAGCAGTTAATACTCTTTCCCCTTTGTGCAATCTTGCTACATAGTTATCTTTTGGAACATAATCAAGCCCATCTTTGTGTCCTGGCAATTTAGGTATTAAACTAAATACAGATACTTTTGGTTTTATTTCTAATCCACTGGAAATTGATTCTGCAACTCTTTTAGCCGTTGCAAATAATGTACCTGTAAAAGAAGAACTTTGTAACCCTGTATTTAAGCTTTTTAGTATATTTATTCCTTCATTTTCTGCTAAATTTCCTTTTCTTATACCTTCCATTACCTTCTCTACATCTTGAACACCAGCTTGATTTAATAAATTTCTTAAATTCTCGTCAGACATTCCATTCAACAATCCTTGTAAATTAGATACTGCCTTTGCTCTAAATTCAGGGCTTTTATCTAATTTTTCAATTATTTGTTGGCTCATTGATTGAGCTTGGTTTACTGCGTATGGTGTTTCTTTTACAATCACACCAGTTGCATCTTGTATACTTTTTGCCATTTCAGGTGCCATTTTACAAAGTTCAGCTTCATATACATCGTAATTAGTTGCCGCTAATGTTTTCCAAGCTTCTGTTTCCTGTTGTCCTAATTCTCCATTTATAATTCCTGTTTTCTTCACTAATTCATCAGCCAATGTTTGTATGTTTTTTTCTGCAGTATCTTTCAATGTTTGCGCTCTTTCCAAATCGGCTGTGCTAGCACTTCTTGAATAGTCAGCATATTCTTGTCCTACACTTTTTAAATTATTGGTTATATCCTGCAAAGTAGAATCACTGTAATTTTTTGTTAAAGTTTGATATTTAATTATATCGTCATATCTTTCCTCAGCATAAGCTTTTTGGTTTTCATTATACTGTTTTTCAATATCTGCAAAATTTCTGACTATATCAGTTCGCTCCTTATAAGCATTATTTAGACTTTCGAGCTCTCCATTTTGATTCTTTAATTCATTTATTTCTGTTTGCATTCTTACTTTTCCTGCTTCTGTAGACCATTCCTTAGCTTCTGTTAATTCTTTAATTTTATTTTTATTCTCTTCAATTTTATTTGAGACCTCTTCAACATTATAACCATATTTTTTGGCTGCATCTTCTAATTTGTGATATGCTGTATTTTGTTCAACCAATGCTTCATTTTGTTTTTTGACTACTTCTTGGTATTTTTCTTCGTTAATTTGCAAATATATTTTGGCTTTTTGCTTTGCAACCAATTTATCAACATTATTTTGCAATTCTTTATAGCTTTCAATTATATTTCCATTCATTTTATATTCTGTACCAAGAGCTTCGTTTAATTCTCCTAAAATAAATTTAACTCTAGTTTCATATCCATCTTTTACTTTTCCATTTTCATCAACAAGATTTGCAAGTTCATCCTTCATTTTAGAAATTCTATCAAGGTGATTTAATTCTACCGAAGCATTTTCTTCTATGCTCTTAAAGGTATCCTCAATTGCTTTTTTTTCTTGTGCTACAGAATCTGCATACTCTTTTGCAGCTTTTGATGATTGAAATGTTTTTTCGTTATAATAAACAGCTGCAGCAGCTAACGCTCCAATTGCTATAGTTGCTAGTCCTGCTGGACTTACAATCCCCTTTAAAAATCCAGCTAGTGAATTTACACTTTTGCTTGTAGATGTGCTATTATTCTTTGCAACACTCAGAGCCTGTGAAAATATTCCAATTCCTTTGCTTGTTGTCCCAATTACAGTTCCTGCAGTTCCAACTATTTTTATAAGTGGTCCTACACCTGCCACTAATAATCCTATGTTAATTATATTATCTTTTTCTGAATCAGATAAATTATCTAATTTATTTATAAATACTTCTACTTTATCTAATACTTTGTTCACAACAGGTAATAATTTTGTTCCTAAATTTGCAGAAATCGTCTTTATCCTTTTGATTGAGCTTTCTGCACTACTTTTTGTATTATTATACATTTTATCCATTGAAGACGACATTGTATTAGCAGTTTCATCAAACGCTTCACCATATGATGTCATCGAAAAAACAGCATCTTTTCCTAAATCTTCCCACATTGTTCCAAATATTGTCACACCAGCTTGATTTTGTTTTAACGGATCTTTTATATTTTGCAATCCTTTTACAATTTCCCCAAATGCCCAGGATCCTTTTTCACCACCTTCTGCGAATGCTTTTTCAAGTTCATTTGCATTTAATTTCATCGATTTTAACGTATCTGTTGCAGTGCCATCTTTTAGTCTTATTCCCATTTCTTTTATTGCATCTCCGACCTTGTCAATAGAAAAGGCTCCAGATTCTGCACCTAAGCTAAATGTATTAAACATATCGGTTGCACTTAATCCTATTTGTCTGAAATGTACAGAATATTCATTTATTGAGTCTAGCAAATCTCCATTTTTATCTAATCCTTTTTGATAGCCTTGGTTTATTAATTCAAATGCTTCATCTGCGGACATTCCCCATTGCTCCATTAACATTTTAGCAGCTCTGACACTTTCGTTAATTTCTGCATCAAATGCGTCTTTCAAATAATATGCTTTTTTAGTTATATTTTCTAAGTCTGCTGCATCGTCTAATCCTCGCATTTGTTGTTCAACAATTGCCATTGAATTTGCTATATCTTCATATCCTTCCCCAAAATTTGCATCGTTTATATCTGTTAACACTTTTTTATACTTTTCTGTTTCTTCTACAGATTTTCCAGCTTTAGCTATGTACTTATCTACGGCAGACTCTAAACTTGCACCTGCAGTAACTGCCGCTGTTGCTATTCCAACAATTCCTGTTGTTGCTTTTGCTGTAACATCAGTTCCTATTTTATTTATTTTTTCAGATGTTGAATCAACTTTTTTTCCAAAGTCTTGTAATGTTTTTCCCACTTTAGTAAATTTTGAATTTTCTGTCTTAAAATTATTATATTCTTCATTTAAATTTTCAAGTTTCTTTTGTGTGTTAACAATTTCTCTTTGCAAATTTCTATAATTTTCTTGTGATATTTCTCCACCATTTTTAATTGTTTCATCTGCTTCTTTTTGTGCTTGTTTTAGTAGTTTTAGTTTTTCCTCTGTTTCTTTAATATTCCCAGTTAATACGGTTTGCTTTTGTGCTAATAGCTCTGTATTTTTAGGATCTAGCTTAAGTAAAGAGTTAATGCCTTTTAATTCCTTGCTCAAACCAGATGTTTCGGAATTAACTTTTTTTAATGCCTTTTGCAAACCTGATGTATCTCCACCTATTTCAACTAAAATTCCTTTTATGCTTCCAGCCATATTATTTCCTTTCTATATTAGAAATAGAGGCTTTTATAACCTCTATCCTAATAATTTATCTATATCACTTTGTGTTGCTTTTCTAACACCATTCTTATTTGTTTTTTTATTGTTTATATCTATAAAAGAAATTAGCATCTTCATTATATCTACATATGTAAAATTTTTTAAATATTCTATACCTATTCCATTCTTCGCACACCACGCTAAAAATGTATGCTCTGGGAATTTATCTTCAACAGTGTTATCATTAGAATTTATTTTTTCTAATTCCTTTGATAAATCTCGGTCAACAAAAGCAATTTACGGCAAATTCCGCTACCTCTACAATCCAATCGTCATTTATTTTTAGTGGTGGTACAGTTCTTAACCAATCTTCATATTCATCAATATCGTTATATTCTTTTATAAGTATGTATACAATTCTTGTAGCAGATTCTACAAATTTTTCTATATTGTCTTCCATCATAAGTCTAGTTATATTACTTTCTAGCTCTTTTTCTGTAATATTAGGTACTTTCTGTTTTATATCATTTAGTATTATTGCTTGTTTTATTAAATATTCCTGCAATACCCTTAAATCATCAAAAATTGATCTATTAAATACTTTTTTAAATAGAATATATGTATAAGCATTACAATCATACTTATATTCTTTATTACCAATTTTTATTGTTTTCATTTTAATCACCCTTTTTAAACATTAGCTTTTGCATCTTTTTCATATACTTTTGTAAAGAATGTATCGTAAACTGCTTGATTAGTTTCACTTGGCTCTATTACGGCTTTAATTGCTTTATCTGTAGTTCTAGGAGACATCGTAATTGACACTTTATCTGTTTGTGGTTCAGTTGAATCTTCTTTTGTACTCATTTCTGCTGTTGGTCTTGTTGCAGTACAGTCAAAATATACAAATCTTCTCTTCTTTTCATCTCCCTCAATTTCCCCCATTAATGCAAATCTTGCATTAATATCATCTGCATTCTCAAATAGGGCTCCGTTTTTATCTTTAGTTTGTCCCAATATTTGTGTTAAAAATTCTTCCACTAGCATTGCAACTTCTAAATCTCCACTGTATCCTTGATTTGAATTTGATATATAATACACAATATTATCTGCATAAAATTTAGTAATATCTCCTTCTGGGTCTGCAGTTAAACTTTTAGCTCCTGGCATTTTAAATGGTGTTCCATAAGTTATCTCACCATCTTTTTCTGTTATTTTTGCAATATGTACATTGCTAAGTCCAAATTTTACTTTGTTCATATTTTTTCCTCTCTTTCATTATAAAATTTCAAAAAAATAACTTACATTCCAAACTCTTTCGGCTTGAATATAAGTTATAATTCGTTTCCACACTATATCGTGCAAAATTTCTTTTTCTATTCTTTTTTCTAATATTTTTGCTCTAGTATCTGTTGTTAATTCTAATCTAGCATTACATTTTTCAAAATATACATTATTGTCTGCTATAAAATTATCTGTATCAACTTCCGTAGACATTAGATGTGGAGGTTCTACTGGTCTGTCAAAATCATAGTGCGAATACGGTATCTTTACTTTATTTTCTTCATCTAAATAAAACTTATCTATTCTATTTTCTAACTCTTCCCAAGTCATATTCCCCTCCTTATTTTTGTTATTTTTGTTTCTAATTTTTGCTTAAACTTTTCTTTGTATTTTTCTTCTGTTTTTCTTATGTGCAGAATTGGTTGTGTTCTGGAACCGTCTCTGTTTGCATGCCCAAATTCTAACAAATGTGTTAGTCTGTAATATTGTTTGTTGTATACTACTTTAGAATATTTATCTTTAGCCCATTTACTGGTTCTTTTAGCTGTAGTCCAAGAACTTGCATACTCTCCTGGTATCTGAAAGTTTTTTTCGCCAACTCCGAACTTTGAATTACTCTTTCTTAAATATACAGATTTAGAAGCTTTTGGAGATATTTGTTTTAACTCTTTACATGCTTCTTTTGTTGTTTCATCAGCTATTTCTTTTACTTCATCTTCTATATTCTCCTTACATTCTTGTAAATATTTCATTATTTCTTTTTCTATATTCTCAACTGCCACTTTGTTAGTATTTGACATTATTAGATTTCCTTTCACAAACTAGTATGACTTCATCGTCATTATCTCCATCAACTCTAATTACAGTATAATGTTTTCCCATATATTTAAGCTCTTCTTGATTAGAATAATTCAAACTACTTATTTTTATTCGAATTGATGGCTTTAAATTTAATTGGCTAGCCTTATAAAATTCATTTTTCCAAACCTTTTCAGTTTGTATTATTGGAATTTCCTGTTCAATAATTTCAAAACTTTCTCTTCCATTTTTATCTTTTAGTATATTGCCATTTTCATCTTTTTTATAATTTTTAGATAGCAATACACAACTTACATCATGCATCGCTATCATCTCCAATTCTGTATTCTTCAGATTCTTTTAAAGCTCTTATATTAGATATATACCTTGTAAGATATTCATTTCTTTTATTTATATCAGTATCTCCAAAATGAGCTTTAACATATAGCATTATTGTATTTATAACTAAATTATCATTAATATTATTTTCAACATCTATATCTACTCTTTTCATATCAGTTTTTGCAGAGCTTATAAGCATATTTATTTCATCATCTTTTAAAGTTGCAGTTTCTACTATTCCTAAACATTGTTTTGCTAGTTTGTTTAAATCGCTCATTTTTTAAATACCTCCTATTCTAAACAACATCATTCGATGTAATGTAACCGTATACTATTGAATCTTTATCTTTTATAACATAATCATCTCTAACAATGGCTCTTAATAATGTCATGTTTTTTGCAAATGCATTAAAATTACCTATATTAGCAACATTAGAAGCTAATATTGTCATTGATTTTCTATCATATTTTCTAATGTAATCATATAAATTTCCAACTATAAATGGCATTTTACCTTCATCTGATTTGAATATTTTATTAGGTAATACTTTTACAGGTAATACTGTTGTTCCACATCTTAATTGCATTTTTGCAGAATCTGTTGGATCTGGATTTAATAATGGTCTATCATTTTTATCTTTTAATGTATCAAGATAATTTAATCCGTCATCGTTTGTATATATTTTTGACCCATCTTTATATGTTTGTCCTAAAGTTACGTTCAAAGCTTTTTTTATTCCATCTAAATTCTTAAAATCAGTTTTTACTTTTTCTGCAACTTTTTCTAAAACTTTTTTGTTTGTTGTAGCAATATTTGCTTTTCCTAACCATTCTATTACAACTGCTAATATATCTGAATCAGAATCTTCTACTAAATCGTTTGAAACTGGCATAAATCCTGCTCTATCTTGAATAGCATATGGTAATCTTTCAAATTTTGGAGCATCTATTTCATTTGCTATTTCTCCATTTTCATCTATATCAACGAATGTGTCTACTTCACCTTTTTTTTGAAATGTTCTTGAACCTTTATTAGTTTTAACTGTTACTACATCAATATCTTCAAGTAAACTGTAATCAACATCTTTATATTTTTCTATTTTTGTAGATACATCTTCTGGTACTGTATATCCTCCATCTTCATCAACACTTTCGACTAATCCTTTTCCTTTTATAAATCCTCTGATTACCTTTGCAACTGCTTTTGTTGAATCTTCATCTTCTTTTTCGACCTTTTTATTTTCAATTTTTTTAGAAATTTCTTTTGTTTCTTCTTCGCTTAATTTATTAGTCTCTTTTTCTGTTTCAAAAATATTTTTTTCTACTTCATATTCTTCTTTTAATGTTTTAATTTCATCTAGTATGGCTTTTGCTTTTTCAACATCTTTGTTTTCACCTTCCATATATCCCTTAGCTAAAGCTTGTTTAGCTTCAATTTTTGCTAATATTTCTCTCATTCTTTTATTCATCTTCATTACCTCCATTTTTTTCTTTTTCTATAAACAAAAAAGAAGCAAGATTATCAATTTTTAACTTGATTTCCGCTTCTTCATTATTATTTTTGTCTTTTTGAACTGCCAATTCAGTTCCTCCATAATGTTTTGTTGTTCCTGCTCTTGGTTGCGCTGGAACAGCTACAAATGATACTTCATATGCTTCTTTCGCTCCATCTAGTGTAAAATAACATATTTTTTTTCCATTTACAGTTTCATATTCTTTTCCCCAATAATGGGAACAATAGTTTTTCATATTATCTACACCACAAATTGAACAATAAGCATGTTTTGCTCTGCAACTGGTTGATACCTCTTTCTTAATTCCTGCTTTTATTTCAGTAATTAAATCTGCATTTTTTTCTGTTTTAACCATATAGCATTTTGCAACTAATTTTGTATATATCTCCCCTGCTCCAGTCATTTTGCTCCCATCTTGAACAAGTTCTGTATCATACACTCTAGCTATTTGATTGTCAGCTGCCCTGTTATGATCCTTTATCATTGTTTTTCCAATGTATAGTTTTTGCAAATCTTTTAAAGCATTTAAATTAAATGGCTCATAATTTCTATCATCTAGCTCGTTATCTCCCATTACTAACTTAAAAGCAAAAACTTCCTCAGGTTTTAATGGAGATAATGTAAATTTATTTATTTTTTTTAAGTCATTGTCTGTTACATCTTGATTTTCTAAACTTGCAGATTTGCAAATCACGCCGTTTTCAACAATTTTGTCATTGTCTCTTCTATCGTTTTCTTTATCCAATCTTTTTCACCTTCCTTTCCATCATCTTTTATGTATTGTGTACCTGCTAATTGTACAGGTATACTTGCACCATTTCCCAACAATTGATCTCCACCTTCCTTGGCTTCCATATCTAATAATGCTCTTGCTTCGTTTGGTGTATATAAGAAATTTGATATTGCTTGGCACAGCGTATCCACTTGTGTCTTTAAATCAGCTCTTAATATTACAGCTACATTAAACTTAAAATAGTATCCATTTGTAATTTCTTCACTTGTTAGTAATTTATAATTTAGCTCTTCCTCATACTGTTTTATTATGTATAATAATGTGTCAACATAAAAACTAAGTTGTTGTGCTTCTGCACTTGCATAGCTTGACTTTTCGTAATCACCTATTTGGTTTGGTTTTATCCCAAATGCAGATGCAATTTGCAATGCACTATATTTTTTTACATCAACGAATTGATTATCTGCTAATTTTATATTTAATGGTGTTAATTGTGTACCTATCGGAATTGGGATAATATTTTTAGTTTCTTTATCATCCAAATCACTTCCTGCAAATTTTTCAAGTTTACTTTTAAATTTTTCTAAATTCTTATCAGACAGCTCGCTTGTATACTGCACAACAGCTTTTGCTGTAAATCCACTTTTGTACATATTATTTAACATTTTTTGAGATTTAATATTTCCGTCAATTGTCATTTTTAGTTGTTCTCGTACTGCTATTCCTTTTATTCCATCAAATGTATTGGATGTCTTAAAATGTAATATTTGTTCTGAACCAAACTGATATAACTTTCCGCCATGTGCGTATATATAATAAATGTCTGGTATGTCACTTAAAATCTTTTGGTCATCATACCAAACTTCAACTTCATCTGATGGTAAAATCCATAATGTCATTTTACTGCCAGCACCTTTTATCAATACATAAGCATTTCCAAAATGATTTCGATTTTGCTCTACAGTAGACCAAAAAGCCGTAGATGTCATGTATGGATTAGGTCTATCATGCACAATTCTGTACATTGGATGTCCTCTGGCATTTATAACACCATTATTGTCTCTATGTTGTAATAGTTTTAACGGTAATTTTCCAACAGATTCACTTAGAACTTTTAAACAAGCAAAATATGTAGCCTCAGATAAAGCTTTTTCTTTTGTCCCCTTTAATCCTAGAAAATCTATTAGTTTCTGCATTTCATTATATTTGCTTTCTTTGTTGGTTAATATATTGAAAGCAGTTTTAATTCTTTCTCTTAATTTCATTTTTTCACCCCTTTCTTAATTACCAATCCGCTTCTAAATACTCAGACATCTCTTTGTTGTAATCAACAGGCTCTTTTTCATTAAATTTCATCTGTGTAATATGTGCATTTATCATTGCATCAACTGGATCTATTCTTTTTGTTCTTTTATTTGGCTCTTTATCTACTTTTTTCTCGCCGAAGCTATTCCTTACAATTTTTGCATTTGAAACACTATAACTTAATAGCTCTTCTTTTTTGTTATATTTTATTTTTCCAGATTCAATATTTAATTGCATATCTTCTGTCCCATCATTTAGAAATCTTGCGGATTGTTTTATTTCCAAAAGTGGCACACCGAAAATCTCCAAATCATCTAAAAAGCCATCTGCATTATGTGGGTCATATCCAATTGCTTGTACTTTTAAATCATAATTTTCTATAATATCTTTAAGATATTTAATAATAAACTTATAATCATTTTTATAGGTATCTTGACCTCCTGTAACAGTTATAAGTTCTTGTTGTTCCCACACATCATACGGTGCGATATCTGTTACAATATGTTCTTGTAATCTTGCTCTAGGCATAAAGGAATGTGAAAATTCAAAAAAATCTCCATTTTCTAATGGTATTTCCAATGCAATAGTTGTTAAATCCCCACCGTGTGATAAATCTAAACCTACATAACACTTTTTTCCCATTAAGTCTTGCAATTCTAAATTAGACTCACATTTTTTCCACTTATCTGGATTCATAAATTGGTCATCTGTGTTTTTTACCCATAAATTAAGAGACTTTGTCATAAAGTCTCTTAATTCATTTCCACCCATGTCTCTTGCCGTTTGCATATCTGTAATTAAAGTTTCTAAACCTTGTTTGGTTGATGCAAGAAACGGATTAGCTTTTATTAAATTTTTAGGATTAAAAATATCATCTTTTTCATTTAGTGCATATATGTCAACAAAAAAATCTTCTGCTGTTACTATTCCTTTTAAAATATTTATACAATATTGATCCATTTCGTAACAAGCACTGTTTAGATTATCTCCTCGTGTTGTTATAATACTTATTAATGTTTCTAACAATGCTTTTGTTCCATTGTATATTGCTTTATAAATTTTAGCATTAGGATGTTGATGATACTCATCAATAGACGCAAATATGGCTCTAAATCCATCATCTAATCCACTTTCTTTTGATAATGCTTCAATTGTAGATTCTGTATCTTTTGCCAATATTAGAGATTTATAATCTTTTATTTCAAATAGCTCTTGTAAATCAGCATCAGTTTTTATAAATTTTGCCATTTCTTCCCAAGCAATTCTAGCTTGTCTTTTTTTTGTTGCTACAGTAAAAAGTTTACCAAAATTATAGCCACTAAAATTTGCAATATAAGTTCCTCTAATACCATTTTTAAAGGATTTTCCATTCTGTCTAGCCATTGATTCATAAGACCTTCTAAATCTTCTTTTCCCATTTTCTTGTTTTAACCAACCGAATGGACAACCTAAATCGAAAATTTGAGATCCTAATAATTTTACAGGTTTTAATTCGAAACCTTCTGCAATTGTTAGGGTTTCTGCATAATTTAATATTCTTTCTGAATTTTCAGCATTCCAAATATATGGAAAATCTTTTGTTCCTTGTCTTTTTAAGTCTTCTAAATGTCTTTTACATGCCAGTATATGTAACTCTCCCATTATTCCTTCATCAATTGTTTTCTTTGCGTATTCAGTAACTCTGTCAATCATTTATTCGTCACCAGGAATTTTGCAAATTTATTTTCTTTTGGAGGTTCCTTTGTTGGTGGCATAACAAGTTTGCATCTAGAAGATATTGATAATCCCATATCACTTGCACAATCTCTACATTGTTTTAGTGCCCTATCTTGATATTTTAAATATAAATCTATAAATCCGAGTATTTCTTTTTTCTTTTCTTCATTTTTAGACTTTGTTAACTTTTTCTCTAATGTTCTTAATTCTTTTGTGTAATTTATATAATTTGTATTAGCAATTAAATAATGTGCTAAACATTCTTCATCCAGCTCTGTCATTATCCCAATTTCTAATAATATATTAGCTATATTATTAAATTCTTCCTTTTCCTTTTCAGATAAATATTCAGGTGGATTTACATCGGTGTGCTTAATTTTAAGCTCTTTACTTTTCCTTTCTGCTATTTCTTCCTTGGTTAAATGTTTTTTTCCTTTTGCTATAATTAAATCTATAGGCTCTTTTGGTCTTCCTGCCATACTTGTTATCACCTTCTTTCTTTTTGTGCCTTATTTTTGAATTTAGGGAGTTTTTTCTACACTGTACCTAGGGCGCCGTTGTTCTAGTATTACTTAAATACTTTTTTGACTACCCCTTCCCCGTTTTTATTCGTTCTGAATCTATTGTGTGCTATATCATGATGTTTATGACATAGCGCTATGAGATTACTCCATTCCAGTCTTCTTAGCCACCCTGTTTCTTTTTGAATTGGATCCTTGTGATGAACTTCTTCTGCTAGCTGTATGTTATATTCTTTATTTAACCTTGCTTCCTTTTGGCACTCTTCACATAAATAATTCTTTTTAATATATTCTTTACTTAATGTTCTCCAAGCTTTGCTATTATAAAACTGTGCATACTTTTTATCTCTTTGTTTATTGTATCTTGTATTACTATATTGCTTTCTTGATTCTATTTGTTTTTGCATTATATCTCTACACTTATTACAATAAGTGGCTGGTGCTTGTACTACACATTGACATCTTGCACATAACTTAACTAACATTATTTTTCTTCTTCCCTTTTGTGATATTGTTTGATTTGTTTTCCGCTTCTACTTTTTCTACAAAAACTACTTTATATTGATTTGTTTTTGTTAATACTTTATATCTTTCTTCTGTTACTTCAAATTCTTCTCCTTCTTCTGGAATTTTATTTAATTCTTTATCAGCTATATTTAATTCTTTATATTTATTTGTTGCTTTTACTAACATTTATATCTCTCCTTTCTAATTTCCACCTCTCAAACATTCGTTCTTAATTAAATATGGACAATAAACTTTTTGCTTTTTTATACTTGTTATAACTAAAAAAGAACAGTTCTTGCACTGCTTTGGTAACTGTTCTTTTATATTATTTAATTTTTCTCTATGCTCTGCTTTTTCTTGTGCTGTGTACTGTTCTGTTATTAATTTATCGTTGTAGATTAGTTTTCTTGCACGCATACTAATTCTCCTTCTATATTTTTTATTATTTTACAGTCTATGTTCTTATTGCAATTCTTACAGTTCTTTTCTTTAAATTCTTTTAATTTTTTTTCCATAAACTACACACCTTTCTAAAAAAAACACTAAACAATAATATAATTATAGGATATGTTAGATTCTATGTTATATTATTGTTTACTATATTTTTAAGACTTAACTAGGATTGTCTTATTTTGCATTTAAATACATTTTTTGAACATATATGGAAAATTATATATCAATTGCCTAGTATATTGATATTATTAATAAATAAAAAAGAACTAGCTATGTTATATAACTAATTCTTTCTTTAGGTTGTTATGTGGATAATTCAACGTCCTATTTTTTTATTCTGCAATCTTTTATAGATTTGCTATTATATTTATATCACATTTTTTATGTGGGATTCTATGGGTTTTTATGGGTTTTTTAAATTTTTGAATATAAATATAGTGCCTTCCCGTGTAACTCACAGGTGTAATCCTTTGTATATCCCAAGTCTTCTGCTACCTTTTCCCAACTTTTTCCTCTGGTATATCTAAAAAACAATATATTTCTATATGGCTGTTTTAAAGTTTCTATTTTTTGATCTATTGCAAATTTTTTAACTATTAAATCTTCCATTTTTTTGTTGCAATCTATTTTTAAGTCTTCTAGTCTGTTTATTCCATCTGCAAATTTATCTGTCTCTGTATTACTTGTATTTGTTTTTGTTATAGATAATGTAGTAGTAATTTTTTCTAATTTTGTCTTTAATTCTTCTGTATCGTTCATTTTTTCTTCTATGTATTTAATATTTTCTCTATAATCTTTTAGCTCTTGCTTAGCTATTTCAATTTTTTCTTTTTCTTCCTTTGTTAATTCTTTTCTCTTTCCCATATGTACCTCCTAATTTTTTTAAAAATTTTGTTTGTTGTTGTATTAACTCATTTAGCGCATTTTCTAATATTTTATCTGGATTTCGTTTAACCCAATTCTCTATTGTATCTTTTATCCAGTTTCCTAATGCTATTCCTGTTTCGCTATTTATATATGGCTCTTTAATATTATTAATTTCTTTCTGTCCCATTTTTTTCTTATTTCCCTTTTTTACGATCTATTAATTTTTATAATCCTAATTCTTCTAATGTGTAATTTTTGTATAATTCCATATTTCGATACATTGTGTCTTTTTCGAAATTTGGTAAATATATTGGAATACTATTTTTAATTAGAATTACTATATTTTCTATACCTATAGCACAATCATACTTTTTAATATTTTCAACTTTGTCTCTAAATGGTTTTATAATATTGCTTAAATATTCTTTTTCTTTTGCGGTTAATACGTCTTTTACTTCCTCTAAATCATGAACTGTAAACCAATACGAATATCTCCATCCTTTATATCTAACTCTATAGCAATTATTAGACCTGCCCTCCTTATCAAAATCTTCGTTATCTAATTCTGCTATTTTCCCGATTTTCCCTGTTCTAATTATCTTTACTCTTTGCCCTATTTTAAATTTATTCATACTTATTTCTCACTTTCTAATAATTTTAATAATCTCATTTTTATTATTGCTGGATCATATGCTATCATTTCCATTTGCAAACTTCCGTCTTCATTATTCTGTATTTTTCTTCTTTTGTTTCTTTCTATGTCAATATTTAATTCTTTTATTATATCTTTCACTTTTTGAATTGGAATACAATACTTTTCTTTTATCCATTTTTCGCCCTTATACATTATATATTCATTTGTTTTCCTTGATTTATTTAATATTTTCTTCAGTACAGCCCAATCACCATCAACATCAAATTCTAAAGAATTTTGCTCATTTTTTCTTGTGTTGTTTTTTAACTCTTCATTTTCTTTTAATATTTTTTTATAGTCTGTTAAAATATGTTCTATTGCCTCTTTGTCTTTATTGTCAATTGAATAATCGTTATTAAATTTTGTTGTTATCATTTTTTTTGTTATTGCTATATCTTCTTCTATACTATTTTTACTCATATTTCATCGCACAACCTTTCATATATTTTAAATATTTCTTTATCTATTTCTCTGTCCATATTAAAAGAATCTTTATCTACTATATTTATTATGCCTTTATATAAGTCATATAATAAATTTGCTTTTTTATTATCATCTAAAAGATCATTATATCTATCTAATGAAATTTTTACATACTCTTCTACATTATTTTCTTTCACTTAAAACACCTCGATTTCTTCTGGTTTTTCTATACTAACAGTTTCACAAACTTTCAAATTAAAAAAAGTAAATTCTTCTGTTTTGTAATCTATTTTTAAGTCTACTTCACACATTGTTTGTTTTAAACATTCAAATATCCATAAAGGTAATTTGATATATTTAGGGTAATTATAATGCTTTGATATATAATCATGTATTCTATTATTAACAATACACTGTAGTTCCAAATATTCAATACTATCTTTAGTTGTTCTTTTATTTATTTTTTCTTTCACTTAAAACACCTTCTAACCTATAATATGTTCGTTTTTTTTAAAACAATCTTCATGAAAAAAGAACAATGTTTTATTTTCTATATCATATACACATCCTGCGTCCTGTTTTTTTAATAGTTGTTTACAATATTTGCATATAACTGTTTCTTGCTTTTTTTTGTATAATTCTTCAGCTTTTTCCTTTTGTTTATTAATTCCATTGTTAAAATTTTTATATTTAAAATAATTCATACTCTTCTCCTCTACTTTCTTATTTATTGCTTGTAATTCTTTCATAGTAATGTCTACGCCTAATTATGTATCACTCCTCTCTAAATCATAAACTCTGTCCCTTTGCATACTTCTTAACATTGATGATAATATTACTTCTTTATCTGCTTTAAGTTCTTGCTTCCTTGCTGGTTTTATACAATATAGTTCTTTTAATCCATTTGTTGGTTCAGCATAATATTTTGTCCATTTATTGCCCAATAAGTCAATTTTTTCTTCTTCTCTTTGCTCCAATTTATCTATTGCTACAAGAACTCCTATTTCTGGTGGTATTTCTTTTTTTACTTCTTGATATAATTTATATGGCATTACAAAATAGTTTTTGTTTCCTATAAACGTTAATTTATTTTTACTATGAAAATCTTGTTTTGATTGTTTTATCTCATAGCAGTAAGTTTCTCTTTGACAGTTGTACATTATACAATCTACTATTTCTTTTCCATACCAACCAATCGTACATTCAAAAACATAAAACTCATTTCTTTTATTAAAACGGTTGGCTAATAATTGTTCTAGTCTTTTTGTAGTTTCTGTTTTCATATCTTATTTACTCCTTTACCAATTTTCTGCCACACATCGGGCAATAATTTATTTGAAAGAACTGACTTGGCTTATATCCATCATTGTCTTGTCCTTCTATTTCAACATATAACATATATCCCCAAGACTTTTTTTGATTAATAATTTCCATATGCGTTTCTTCTTCATTGTCTATATCTAATATTCTCTTATTATTTATTATCTTTTTACAGTATTCACACATTGTTTACTCCTTTACTACTAAATTCGCTTTAATTAAATCTTGTATCCATTTCTCTTCCAATTCAACTTCATCATATCCGAATATTAATGTAAATCTTCCTTGCTTTATTTCTCTTTCATCTTCATAGATAAATAATTTATGTTGATTATCTGACAAATACTTGCACCAATATTTTTCTCCATCTTCTCCTTCGTATTCAAACCCAAACTTTTCAAGTTCTTTTAAATCTACATCATCTCTTATTTTTAACATATCTATTCTCCTTCTACTCTTTTGGCATTTCGTATATTGCCTGTTTTTTAAATTTCATTATTAAATCCGATTCCTCATAGCTTTTATTTTCTATTTTACGTATTCCAAATAAGTTTACGATTTCTTGCAATACTTCTTCGGCTCTTTCTTCTGTTGCATAATTACCTAATACGCCTCTTGCTATAGCTGTTTCAAAATTTACATTGTAACACAAAGAGTCTTTTGAAACTGTTATGTCAATTCTTTCAATGTTATCAAAATTTATAATTTCATTTTTATTCTGATTTATTATTATCATTTTTCTACCCTCCACAACTCATAAACAAAACTACTATAGTGCCTATAAACCAACCAAATGCTATTGCACTAAATGCTATTGCTAATAGTTTTATTATTAATTTTAATATTGTTTTAAAATCATTCATTTTTGTTTTATTCCTCCTTAATATGGTATTTCATCTAGCCATTCAATCCACATTTTATCCATCTCCTTTAACAATTCTTAGTTCTCTGCTTATGTGTTCCGTAACTTCATAAATTGCACCATTAAAATCATCATCATATTCTGCTAATTCAGCTTTAGCATCTATATAACTTTTGAATTTATCTGCATTTATAATGCTTTGCTCATCTTGCCCATCCTTCGTATAGCATAGATTTGTTAAATTTACTATTACATAATATGTTTTATTCATTCTTCTCCTCCTTCTTTACGTAGTAATTTATAATTAATTATTGTTGCGTCATTTACATTGCAGTCTTTTTTTATGATTTCTTCAATCTCTTGTAATTCTTCAATGTTTTCAATTTTTTTATTTCTAATAACTTGTGCATTTCCTAACCCAAAACCATATCCTTGTTTTAGAAAATACGTTATAAAATATATATATTTCATTTAATCACTCCTCTTTTTTCTCTTTTAGAAAGGGTAGAATATTACCACCATGCTTGGAAATGGTGCGCTATTTTTTGCATTTCCAAATTTCAGCCTACCCTTTATAAATTTTATTTTTACAGAATCCTTATTATAAATATATTCGTGGAACCATCTGGTGTCTGTTCTTGCAGGCAACAACATTACTGTAATTGCATTACTAAAAAATGCTTTCTTTACCCATTCTCCAATATTTCTGCCATATGGCGGATTACACCAAACCACTTCATTGTCCCAGTCTTGTTGTAATCCATCATTTTGCTTTGTGTAATGTTTCTTGCATTTACAATTAGTATCGGAACTTGCTACATCTATAGTAAAATTAAATTCTTTATTCAGTTTATTAAATAATTCTTGTGGTGTTTCCCAATCGTCTTTATTGCTTTGATATAATACTCTATTCATTTTTCGTTTCTCCTTCCCAATTTTCCTACACTTTTTATTACTGCTATTATTGTAAATAACTCTGCTAGTATTACTAATATATCTACAATATTCCATAGCAGAATTGGTCTTGTTAACCAACCAAATAAAATTTCTAACAACATATATTTCATTTTTCTTTTTCCTCCAATTTTTCTAAAATATTGGTTCTACATATGTATTTAGGTTCTGCTTGTCTTTTATTTATTGTACTTAAACCTTTTAATGTTTGTATTAAATCGCCTTGGATCATTTTATTGTTATATTTTCTTGTAAATACTTGTATTAATTCCATTTGCTCAATATTATTTTTTATTCTTCTTCGCTCTTGTCTAATATCTTTTAGCAATTTTCCAGCTTTTGCATATCCTGCTGCGTTTAAATTTCTTGCTTCTATGTAATGCAATATATCTTGTTGTTGCATATCTATTCTTTTTAGCTCTTCGTTTTTATTGTTTAGTTGCTTATCTATGTCTTGGAAGAAGTTAAGCATATATTTTAATAATTCTTCCGCTTCCATCTTTCACTCCTTTTACATAATTTTTACACCTGTAATATCCTTTAAAGTTTATATCTTCTAGCAGATTGCATCCTAGGCAGGTTACACATTTACAATCTGGTATTGTTTCGTACTTCTGTCTATCCATTAACTTGCTATCCTATATATTGCAACACTTTTGTTTGTTAAATTATCTGTTTTTTTACCTACTATAATTACATATCTTTTAGTTAATAAATCCGTTAATCTAGGACTTGCATTATTCCTATCTGGTGTATTTGTGTAACCTGCTAAATACATCTCTTCTGCTATCTCTCTAGCTGTCCTTTCTATTCCATCTTTTAAGATTTCTAGTACTTGTGCCTCTCTCTCGTTTATATTTACTTTTATAAAACTTTCTCTTCTAGTTTCTCTTGTTATTTCATTCATTTGTTTTCACTCTCCTTTAAAACTACTGTTCCCTGTAAAATCCCTTTTATAGCTTTTATTTTGTTTTGTGTTTCTAAATTAGCAAATGCTTCTTGAGTAATCTCTACCATCTCATCACCCCTTTAAATTCACTATTTGCTTTGTTGAATTTCAAGTCTATTTTTCCAGTTTCTCCTGCACGCTGTTTTGCTAGTTTTAATGTTATGTCTGCTACTGTTTCTGTACTTTCCGCTTCTTGATATAAAAATAATATGTTATCTGCATCTTGCTCTATTGCTCCACTTTCTCTTAAATCAGCCAGCGTTGGCTCTTGTCTTGCTGCATTTCTATTTAATTGGCATAGTCCAATAATTGGTATATTTAGCTCTAAACTTAATAACTTTAGTGTTCTTGTTATATCTGCTACTTCTTGCTCCCTAGAATTAAATTTTCCTTTGTTTTTTATTAGTTGTATATAATCAATTATCATTAGTCCTAAATTGTTCTTATTTTTTAATTTACGGGCTATATTCTCTATATGCTGTATTGTTCTTGCTTTTGTTATTAGGTGGATTGGTAGCTCTGCTATTTCTGCACTTACTATACCTATTTGCTCTAGCTCTTTTGTCTCTAATGTTCCCATACGCATTTTATAGTTATTTATTCTTGCTCTTCTGCTTATTAATTTTTGTATTACTTGTGTATCAGACATTTCTAAACTTATTATTGCAGTTTCTGTTCCTCTTTCTGCTATATGTTCTGCTATTTGCAATGCTAAAGTTGTCTTTCCCACTCCAGGCCTTGCACCTATTATTGTTAGTTCCTGTTTATGCAATCCACAAATCATTTTGTCTAAATCTGTTATTCCTGTATATAGTGTATAATCTGGTTTCTGCAATGTGTTTTTTTCTATCTCTGTAGATGTTTCCACTACCTGCTCTACAAATGTCTGTTCCTTTTCATTTATTTCTGCTATTTTATTTATTTGCTTTATTTTATCTTGCATAAATATATCTATGTTTTCCGCTTCCATAATCTCTGTAATACTTTTCTGTAATAATTCCATTAGCTTTCTTTTCTTAGATAGCTCTATTATTTGGTTATATATGTAATCTGCTGTTGTTGCATATACATATTCATTTAAGTTTGCTAAATACTCTATTACCTGTTTATTGTTTGCACTTATTTTGCTTTGCAAGGAAATTATGGATATTTCCTTTTTCTCTGCTTTTAACTCATTTATTGCTTTTATTATTCTTTTGTTCCTTTCAAATGCAAAATCTGTTTCATCTAGCACATAATCTTCTTGCTCATATATTAGGTAGTACAGCATTGCTTTCTCTAGCTCTTCATCACTCATTTTGTACTCCTTTTCTCTTCATTATTTCTTCGTACGTTGTTTTCCCTCTTACTATGTCTGCATACTCTTCGTCTGTTAAAATACTCGTGTCTATTTCTTTATAATCTTCTTTTGGCTTTTCTTCTTTCTTTTCCGTTTTTTGGTTTTGTTCATTCTGCACGTCTGCTAATACTTTATATCCTTTTTTTAACCAACTTCTTAATATTCCGTTTATGTATTTAGCAGTTCTTATATTAGCTATAGATGCAGTTTTTATTGCTTCATTAATTATCCTGTAGTCTTTAAAATCTTTTAGATAACTAAAAATCAACTCGGCTGCTGCTGGTGTTATTAATCCAATATTATCTTCATAACATTTTGTTATCTTAGAAATTTTTTCATTATCATCTATCTCTATATCTATATCTAGCTCTTTCTCTATATCTAGCTCTAGCTCTTTATCTACGTAACTGCCGTGTCACAGGTGCGTCACAATGTGACGGTAGAAGATTGCTTTTTCTCTTTTTTTCTCTTAGTTTTCTCATTCTTTCAGCAGATGTACCTTCAGAACCAGTTAAATCTTTTATTGCAGTCATATATAGTGAACCATTATCTATTACATCTACTAATCTCATTTGCTGTAATGCATTTATTAATAGTCGTATTATATTTTCATCTTCATCCAGAATCATTGCTAATTCCGCTTCGCACGATGGTAAAATTTGGTCATATTTTAATACTCCTTCTGTTCGTATACTTTTTAATAACATTTTTAAATATACTATTGTTAATTTGTCCCCATCTGGAAGTTTTCGCAAATATTTTACTTGTTTTTCATCGAAAAAATCCTCTTTTAGTTTTAGCCAAAAAAATCTTCTCTCTGCCATTTTTTATCCTTTCCTGTTCCATTGTGAATGTTTGTATTCATCTTCTAAAACATAATTATTTATATATTCTTGTGCTGGTTTAATGTGTTCAGATTTAAAATCACTTATTGTTCTTACTCTTAAATCCCACTTTAAATCGCTCATTATTTTCTTTTCTGCTCTTTTTCTTGTCCAATTATATGTATTTCCATTATCTAATTCATCTTGTTCAACTTCCTTTTCTACTTTTTCAATTATCATTGCTCTAATTTCGTTGTATGCACTTGTACTTCCTGCACTTCCTCTCTTTAATGCTCTTTCCAAAAATGCAATTCTTTCTTTTAGCTCTTGATTTTCTTGTTTTAATTGTTCTTCCATAACCTTATACCTCCATAAACTTTCTGATTATTTTTTTGTATAAATTAACTTTAAATACTCTGTAGCTTATTAATTGTATAAGCATTAATCCTATAAATCCTATAATTGCATATATTGCTAATATCACTATAATAAATAGCCCTGTTATTAAACTTTCTATTAATCCCATAATAAAAACACGCTCCTTTTTCAAATTCGTTCATCAAACCACTTGAAAAATTTGCGTGTTTACTATATAATTATATATAGAAACACTTTTTCAAGGGTTTCGATTGGCTATTTAATACTGAAAAGTTTCTCAGGCTGATGCAGTATTAAATAGTTTTTTTAATTTTGTTTTTTAATTATTAATGATTTGTTTTTTTCGTCAAGTGTAACAATAAAATCTCTTTCTTCTGGAGTAATGTTTATTGCTCTTAACCAAGTTACTGGAAGTGTAGCTTTAGCATTTATTGAACCACTTCCACTTTTAAAAAAATTCATTTTCAATTTTCTCTCTTCCATATATAAAAGCTCCTTCCCTTGACAATTACAATATTAATAATATATAATCATTAAGGGAAGTTGGGGATTTTAATATCCCCTTTCTTCTAAACCTTTAAGAATTAGCTTAATCTGTTTGCGATTATTAGCTTTTCTTTTAGCTTGTGCTTGTTTTGATTGGTAGTCGGCAAGCACTTTTTTTATTGCTTTTAACATATGGCTTTTACCTCCTTTCCTCTTTCGATGGTTATATATTATCACTCTTATGACATACTGTCAATACTTTTTTTAAACTTTTTTTAAATATTTTTCCAAGTCTTGAAACTATTGTATTTACTGCGTTTGCCTGATATACTATTCAGTTGTCAATGTGCGTTTTTATTACTTTTTAAATTACTTTTCTATATAGTTTTTTCCAAACTCTTTTAAAAATTTTTCTTTACTATATATTTTTATAAATTGTTTCTTGTATTTTTATTCAGGTCGGCTTTTTGGTGGCATTTTCTGCAAAGGTAATAAACTAACCCATACTTAATACTTTTTTGCCTATTTGAGCCACCCAGTGCCTCATGCTTGTCTAATTTTTTCAGTTGTTTATTACAAATAAAGCATTTTCCATTTTCTTCCTGCAAAATACTAAATCTATTTTTCTCTGCTTTTGCTAACTTTTTTGACTTTTGCTTTATTTTTGTTGTGATCTTTTCTTTTTTTACTGGATTTTTTGGACATGGATTAAAACTACTGCTTAAATCTTTTATTACCATTAAATTCGCCCCCTCCCAGAAATCCCCCATTCTCTATTCAGCTGATTTTCTAATATTCTTAATTTTAATTTTGTTACATTTATTGCCTCTAAATTTGATTGATATATTGTTTCTTTTACATCTCTATCTAGTCTTAACTTTGCTACTTTTGGTATTCCGTATACTGTTTGATTTATTAATGTTACTGGCATATTCTTTTCTGTTTTTAATTTTAGAGCCTCTTGTCTTAAAACTATTTTGTATTCTTTTTCAGCTTCTGCTTTCTTTATGCCATTTTGTTTTAAATTTATTACTAATGTATCTAAATGCTTAGTTAGATTTGTTATTTCATAAAATAAATCCATTTTTTTACCTCATATTCTTGCAAATCTTACAACTTTATGTTAATATAAAGTTGTAAGATGTTTATTTAAAATATTTTTATTATGACTTGTCTGTCTTCGTGGTTGTTGTTAGACAAGTCTTTTATTATTATTTTATATTGATCTATTAGATACTTTAATGCTTCTTTATCTTGCTCATTTGTCATATATGTAATTGCTTTTGCCAAAATATTTGCCATTTCTTCTTGCATTTCTTCTGTTCTTTTATCTACAGCTTGTCCTATTTCTTCTCTAGTTGTCGTTAAATCCTTGTATACTTCTTCATACTCTTCCTGTAGATTTCCTACTGTATTTGCTGTTTTTAGCTTATTAATCATTATTGTTAATTTTTCTCTTTTACTCATTTTTTAAATACCTCCTAATAATTTAATCATTTGTGATTTTTCTAGTTGTATTTCTTGTAATGTCTTGTTTTTACTGTCTATGTTAAACATTACATTCATGTTTCTTTTTGCCTTATGTACTTTCTTTGTTTTATGTGCTTTTTTATATGTTATTTTTGCTATTGCATATAAAATTATAAAAAACATAATTGTTAAGATTACTGTTGTTGTTGCTAATATTTTTATTACTTCTTTTATTTCTACTAAACTCATGGTCCTCACCTCCTTTTAATTGAATATTTGTTGCATTATTTCAAAAGCTTTATCTAAATTTACTCGTATAGATTTTTCCCCAGTTTTTATTATTGCTTCTTCTAGTTCTGGCATTGCTAATATTTTATATGCTTGTGCTTTACTTATGCTGTATTGATTGCGAAACTCTTTTACTGTTACATATTTAGCTCTTGCTTTTTGTTGTAATAATGTTGCTGGCATTTAAATCACCTTCTTTAAAAATTTATTTACAAAATAAACTTGTCCTTTTCCTGTTACTTTAGTAGTTCTTGTTACTCTTACACTTCCATCTGGATTACTTAATGTTCTTTCCTTTATTTCAAAAAGTTCTAAATCCATAGCTTTTTGTGTTGGCATATTTTTTCTTTCACCATTCTTTATTAAATAGTCATTGTTTCTTAGCCAATCAAATAATCTATTTTGCCCTATGTCGTATCCGTTTTGCCTTAATAATTTTGCTAAATCTCCTATTAAAATACTTGTTGTACTTGTTTCAACTGAATCTGCAAACAATATTTTTGGCTTTTGATCTTCTAATGCTTTCTTTTGTTTTGCATTTTCTAGTTGCAATTTCTTTTTTTCTTCTCTCTCTTGTTTTAATTGTTCAAATACCTTTATTGCTAAGTCAGGATTATTTAATAATTCATCTGTAGCATACATCCCGTTTTTTTTAATTGAGGGTAATACTTCACTTGTTACCCATCGTTTAAACTTCTTTGCACTTTCTAATTTGCTTGATAAGATTAAACTATATAATCCACTTTCATTTATTATTGTCATATTTCTATTTTGGCTACCGTCGTAAATTGCGACATCAGATATTTTATCCTCTTCATCAATGTGTTTTGATAATGCATCTCTTGTGTTTTTATAACCTAATACTGTGGCTATATCATTACCAACAAAAAATGGTTCATTATTAACCATCAAACTTCTTATTTTTCCAAAGTCTCGATTTTCAAATATTTTTAATTCGTTCATTTATTTTCTCCTTTCTTTCATATAAGTTTATTTCTGTTAATTTTTTTTAACCATTTAAGTTAAAAAAATATAATCTTCGAAATTATAATTATTCCTTTGGCAAAACTTTATAATTGCACCTATTACTTTTTTTCCTGCATTTTTACCGTTATTTTTTAAAATCGAATTAAATTGAAATCGACTTATTCCTAATTCTTTTGCCATCTTTGCTTGGTTGCCATCAAACTTTTCTCTCAATAAAATATTTATTGCTCCCATATTCAGTTCCACATCTTTCACCTCTTTTCTAAATATTTTGGTTAATTTTTTTTGACCATCTGCATTATACTAAATCCAAAATAACATGTCAATACTTTTGGTTAATTTTTTTTAACTTTTTTTGTTGACATTTTTGAACACTTGATTTATACTGGTTTTAAGGAGGTTTTTGTATGTTTGATAAAGTTAAATTTGCAAATATATTAAGGAAAATAAGTAATACATATGATAATCAAAGAGAATTTTCTGAAAAATCAAAAATAAATCGAACTTACCTTTCTCAATATCTTAATACGAAACTAGAGCAACCACCCAAACCTGAAATATTAGAAAGATTAGCTAATGCTTCCAGAGGTATTACTAATTATTCTGAACTTATGAATATATGTGGTTATTTTGATAAAGAAATAGAAGATGATTTAATAGATTCTTTAAAATCTTTAGAGATAGATAAATGCGATTTAGACAAAGCTTTAACTGCATTTATTGAAAATTTCATAACGATTCCAGATAATTATACAATAAATATATACGATATGGAAGACACTGCAATCTATTATGCTTATGAAATTCTTAGAATATTATTTTAAGTTAATAAATAATGAGTTAAATAATGCAAGATATAATTCATCTTCAGAAAAAAAAGATTATTTTGAAATAGCTGAAATAAATGCTTGGGAAAAAATGAAAAAAATATTAAATAACATAGATGAAGCAGAGATTATAACTTCACTTACAGCTGATGAAAAAGTATCTAAATTCTTATCCAATGTAAAATCTCAAAAAAAAATTTATATGTGTCCCGTCTATGGAAAAATAAGTGCAGGGATACCAAATTGGGCTGAAGAATGTTTAGAAGGATATTTGCCAATTGACCCAAACTTAATGGGTATAATTAATCCAGAAGAATGTTTTTTCTTAAAAGTAAACGGCGAAAGTATGAATAAAGTTATACAAAATGGTGCATACGCTTTAATAAGAAAACAAGACATTGTTGAAAATGGAGAAATTGCAGCGGTACTTGTAAATGATTTTGAGGCTACATTAAAGAAATTCACTAAACAAGGAGATTTAGTTATATTAGAGCCAATGTCTAACGACACAGAATTTACTACACAAGTTTATAATAAAGATACAGATATTAAAATTATTGGAAAATATATAGGCAAATTTGAAATGAATAAATAACACTAAAGATAAGCAGTATACAGTTACTGCTTATCTTTATAGAAAGGAGTATTTATATGGCTTTTACCTATACAACACGAAAAGATGGAAGACTAATGAAAAAAGTTACACTAAATGGTAAACCTAAATATATCTACAGTGACAATTCAAAGGATTTAGAAAAACAATATATTGAATTAAAACATAATTCTATAAATAATATAGTTGTAAATGATTCTATTAAAATGAAAGATTTTGCTTTAAAATGGATTGAACTAAATTCTACTAATAAGGAATATGGAACTATTAAAGAATATAAGTATTTAGTCAATAATCACATTATTCCATTAATCGGTTTAAAAAAAATAAAAGATATCAAACAAAGTGATATAAAACAAATGATGAAGGAGCTAGAAAGTACCCCAACAACCGCAAAAAAAGTACTTCAACTTACGAAAAGAATTTTAAATGAGTCTATTGATAATGATATAATAATTAAGAATGTAGCTCAAAGCGTTAAAGCTCCCAAAATAATAAAAAATGAAAAATTACCTCTTACTATAGAAGAAGATAATAAATTACTTAATTCTACTTCTAAGTATGCTCCATTTTTTATTCTGATGCGTTTTACAGGCATGAGAAAAGAAGAGATTGTGCCACTTACAATAAATGATATAGATTTAATAAATAGAACAATAACAATTAATAAGGCTGTTACATTTATACATAATCAACCAGTTCAAAAAACAACAAAAAATGGAAAGTCTAGAACAATACCAATTTTAGATTGTATATATGTAATAGTAGAAAATTTAGTTAGTAAAGCCAAACAAAATAAAAAAACATTACTTTTTGTAAAAGAAACTGACAAAAAAATGCTTACAGAATCTGCAATAGAAAGACATTTGGAAAGCTTTTTAAATTCGATTGATAATGTAAAATTTACTTGCCATCAGCTTAGACATAGTTATTGCACAATGCTTTATTATGCTGGCATTAAAATCAAAAAAGCTCAGGAACTAATGGGTCATGCTAGTGCAGACATGGTCTATGATATTTATACACATTTAGATAATCAGCGTGAAAATGCAGATGAAACTATTAATAATTATATATCAAAAATATATTAAAAGTTGTCAAAAAGGTTGTCAAAATTAGTAATAAAAGTCGCCAGTAGTTGTTTCTACTGGCGTATACGTTTTATGAATTTTAGGTTACGAATCTGTTGCTCTACCAACTGAGCTACAGTAGCATTATGCTCTTGTTTATTTTAACATATATTGTCAAATTAATACAATAGAATTCAAAAAAAAATTAGATTATCAAATAACAAACAAAAAAGGAATATGTTACCATATTCCTTTTATATTACTTAATAAATTACAATTCCATAATCTCCTGCAATTTGTTTATCTGATTTTCCTGAATTTTGTATAATTACAGTAGTTCCTACTGGTACAATTTCATATAAAGATTCAACTTCTGCATTATGCATTCTTATGCAACCATGAGATGCATTTGTTCCGATACTACCTTCATTATTTGTACCGTGGATTCCATATGTAGTTCCTTGTGTACCATAGCAATCTAATCCCATCCATCTCTTTCCTAATGGATTTCTTGGATCACCACCTGGAATATTATTTTTATAATATGGTCTATTTACAATTTTATTATATACAGAAAATTTTCCAGTTGGAGTTGCACTTGAACTTTTTCCTGTCGCACATGAATATGAACGTGTTAAATTTCCATTTATATAATATCTTAAAGTATTATTCCTACTATTTATTACAATTAAATTTGAAACTGTACTTCCTGTTGTTGAAACATATTCTTCTTCATAGCTTTTTTCTTCTACTACTGGCTTAGTTTCTGTTAAATATGTTGAATCAACATATCCAACTTTACCATTATATGATACTCTATACCAGGTTGAATCTTTTACCTTTCCAGTAACTGTTACTTCGGCTGCATTTTTATAAGCTCCAATTTTACTATCAGAAGTTGATGGTCCTGATCTTACATTTAAACTAGTTGCTTTTACATATAAAGTCTTTTTCATATCAGTTACAATTATTTCTTTCTTTTCTTCTACCTTTTTAGTTTCTTTTTGTTTAGTATTATCTTTTTTTACCTCTTCTTGCTTTGTTTCACCTTGATCTGCTTCTTCACTTTTCACTTCATTGGTTATTCCTTTTGCTTCATCTTTTTCTTCTGTAATTTCCATAGCTTCTTTTGTATCTTCATTTGTTATATTTTTTGTAAAGTCTGCTTGTTCAACATCCTTATTTTTTGTTTTAATATAGAAAATACTGGCTACTATTATACAAATTACTAAAATTGCACCTATTGAAATACCAATGTATACTTTTTTACTTTTCATATACATCATCTCCTATATAAATATCCTAAATCTTATTTTACCTTATTTTACATAATTTGTCAACTTTTATGTTATTGTGTATAACTTTCAATAGTAATTTTTCATTTATTTACACTTTCATTCTTATCATAATCTCTTTTAAAATTTACTTATAATCAATTCTTCACTATGTAATAAAATACAGAAAAGTCCTCTTTTGAGGACCTCTTTTAATGCCAATATTTTCTAGAATATCTACATCCACTTGTATTATTTTCCATTAAACAATTACATATATTACTAGTATCGCTGTTAATATTTATATCATCACATATGTTACTATCATTATTTTGATTATTTTGACATTCTATAATTCTCATAATAAATCTTGTTACTGCAGCAGTTATGTATGCAATTATTGTATATATGATTGCATATATCAAAAAGGTTTCATTAAATGCCGAAAATGTTACAATTAGATATATTGCAAAAGCAGTTATCGCTACTAATATTGGACAATTTAATATTTTTTGTAATACTATTGATAATAAAATTGTAGCTACAGGTAGTGCAAAAAATAATAATAAATTATTCATAATACTTCACCCTTTCTTAGGTAAATTTTTTCTGCATTCATTATAATGTATGCTTATTATGTAATTTTTGACACATGTT
>ERZ832317.460-NODE-460-length-59155-cov-10.220795_pt1 | contig 59155 bp, 76 predicted proteins | sample MGYA00519695_ERZ832317 | MGnify/ENA primary metagenome ERZ832317 (study PRJEB31850, sample SAMEA3708726) | human gut metagenome | biome: human gut; feature: human-associated habitat; material: faeces | place: China | collected 2014 ...
TCGCCACGTCCTTCGCGGTGATCACGCCGCCCGCGTCGGCCTGCGTGGTCTTTCCATCTACGCCAGCAAAGCCAACGTTCGTAGTAGAGGCAACACCAGTTGCGTCTACGTAATCTTTAGCAAGCTGTACCGCGGTAGGTACAAAAGAGTTGAGAGCATCAGCAGTGATACGCATCTCTACACGAGTACCCGCAGGCCACGCTTGTGCAGTAGTACCTTCCTGCGCACGCCTAATCTTAAAGCCTTGTCTACCTTCTGAGTTGTGTACTTCAAAAGCTTCTACAATCTCTAGGGTATCTTCGCCAACAAGTGTAAGCTTAAACGTATCACCTGAGTCAGATGCAATAACAGGAAACACAGAAGCATCTGCTACATACAGTACTTCTTGTACATCTGTCATTTTATAGGTAAGCGTAGAAGCAGCATTGTTTTTAAATAGAATAGCCATATGTTACTCCTACAGCTTCATGATAAACGCAAGTGCGTAGTAAGGAGGACGAACATCAATAGCACTAGCTGCTGCGGTATGTGCGTGACCGTTATCGATTACGCCGTGGTAATGTGGCTGACTATTACCGGTATTCTGACAGGTATCACCTTGAATAAAGTCTCTTCCACCATAGTCGGTAATTCTACCACCAGCACTCCCACCACCTTTATATATGTACAGCAAATGATTATGAGAAGGCATCTGGGCTATTGTAAGAGTAGTACCTGCAACCTGAATGCCTGTACCTGCAGCGTTAGTCCAAACAGAGGGTGTTTGTGTAATACTACCACCCACGTTACCTACACCATAGCTCTGTCCAGCACCAACGATAAATCTGTCTTTAAGATTAGGTGTACCGTTGTTACCATCACACAAAGCCCACCCAGAAGGTACAGCATTGGTAGCACCAGACCACATTGTAATGATTCCACGAGGAATTCGTGTAGCAGCAATAATGTCTGTAGTAAGCTGTGAAGCTATTTCCCCAATAGATCCTGCAGTAAGACGAAGTTCTACGATAGAACCTTCAGGAAAGGCTCTCACAGGCGTGTTCTCTTGAGCTCGGTTAACCGTAAATATATCTGCATTTCTAGATGTAACACTCATAATCTCTAGATTACCTTGTGTATCCACAACAGTAATCATGAAGAAGTTGTCACCTGTCAGTTCAGGGAACAAAGATCCCCCACCCGGAGAGACAACAATCTGCGTATCATTCACTGTCACGGCACTAAACAGTGTGGTCGACGCATTATTTGAAAATTTGATTTTCATTTATCGAACATCCTTCTGGAGGAAACGTAAGATTAGGCCCATACACAGGGCAGTCACAGTTACAGTCATCAAGCTTGATAGCATCTCCGACCTTGATTATGACATCAACTACAGGCCATTCATGATTAGCTTCTATGACCGTTGCGTTCTCAGAGATAACATTAGCCCAAGGTTTAGACTCTGCTATAGCTTCAATCTCAACAGCACCAAGCTGACCAATTACCACAGGAACAATCATATCCGTCCCAGCTTCACAGAACCATGCACGCTGTATGATGTCAGCTTCAGTGTCATCCATATGCGTAATCGCTTCAATGGAAGTAACACCTATCTTACCTACAGTTTGCATAGCCTCCATGTCTGTGACTGCTTCTATTAGAACACCTCTGATAATGATATCAAAAGGAAGTTCATCCATGACAACACGAGATACTATGTTAGTTCCTACATCTGTGATAGGAGTAATCTTATCTGTATCTCTGTTAATCATGTAAGCATCAGCCCACATAGGAACTTCGTGAGACTGAAGACGAACAGTTGAGCTAGCTAATTCTGCAACTGCGTTAACAGTTACATTAATTGTCGTAATGACATTACCTTGTGTAAGCAGATCGACAATAACATCTGCGTTAACAGCACCAAGCTGAAGGGTGCCTGCGTTTATCAAGGTAGTGTTGACAAGCATCCCATTAACAGGATTCAAGAGTGTCATTGTCTACCTACCTCAAATAACTTTTTACACAGTAGCGCTGTCAGTAATACGAATGCTCGAAGTCCCGGCGCGGATGATGAACTGGTCACCAACATCTACAACACGCGGACGTTCTTCAAGCGACTGGGGGTTACGGATAACACCCCAAGCCAGAACATTACCGTCCGTAGCCGCATCCATAAGAGCAACATGCGACACACTACCCCAGTTAGAGATAGCAACAGGGAACTCAATGTTGTTCGCATTATTCACTACACTAGCAGTAGGCGTCGTGAAAGCACTGTTCTCAGCTTTGACACGAGCATAGCCTACACCAGTAACCTCATCCTTAGCAGAGCTGTTATCGGTCAAGCCTTTCGCAGACGTGAACAGCGCCCAGTACTTAGCCGGAGTGTCGTAGGTGTCACCATTAAACACGTGGCCAAGAATCTTGTTGTCGAGGTAAGTACTAAAACCAGACATGTTATTTCCTTTTAGAAAATTTTATGTTTAAGAGGGAGCATCGTCTTTGACTGAGCAACCCAAGACTTGTAAGCCTTAGACTTAGCACGAGAGATACCCGCACGGAACTTGCGAATATAATAGTTCACAAGGTTAGGCTTAGACCAAACTCTACCGGATAGACTGTGCAAATAAGCAAGTGCACCGGAAGCAATGGTCTCAGCCCAGTCCGTATACAGGAACTTAGGAATCTCATCAGCTTCTCGCGTAGGCTTCACAGCAGCAAGCATATGCAAAGCTTCTGGAATGTCTTCCATAGGTACACCTACAAGATGCATCACATTAGGACTTTCCATATAGAAGTACTTAGGATACTTATCCTTACGCAGACGCCAATCAGGAGAGTACGAGTCAAGGTCTTGCCTATTTGTTTTCTCTACTTGAAACTGACGAAGTTGTCCTTCAACAGTGTCACGGATAGTAACAGTGACAGGCATCACAATCGTAGCATCTTTGTCTACGATATTGATACCATACTTAGGTTCATCCTTAACAAGATCTCCACAATAAATCTCTTGCTGCCAAATAAGAGACTTCTCACAAAACTCAATACATGCGTTTCGCAGAGCTTCTTTCACCATAGCCACAGGACAACCATGCACATCAGGACGCACGTACTTGAAGAAGTCTTCCCAAACGGCGTTATTCAAATGATCAATCATTGCTTGGCTGTGCCTCCCCAAGATTCGTAGGTAGCTCATCAATCTTTGGCATAGCAATTACAGAAGCATTATACTCCTGACCCAAAGACTGATAAAAAGACTGAACGCACTGTTGTGCAATCTGCCTGTCGTTTGCAGAAGTACTATCAGTACTGTACGCAAGGTACAGCATATAGTCTACAATAGGGCCACGATAGTTGCCTATAAGTTGCAGATCTTGCTGCATAGCAACATCGTCATCCATTTCTGCAAAAGAAACATATGGTGCAGAGTAAGCCATCTCTACATAGACATCTTTATCTTTTGCTACCGGAGGGTTAACAAGAAACTGCCGAGGAGTCTTACGATCATACACAAATTCGTAGACAACATCAGAAGGAGTAGTTCGTCTCCAGTCAGAGAAATAATCAAGATCTCTACGTTCTACCTGAAACACAGGCTCACCAAACGTAAAGGTGTTATCATCTTCCTTTGTAGCGTTACAATAGATGTCAATGAGAGCATAAGCATCATCAGGAATAGTCTGACGAATACCGGGGTTCAACTTCACTACGTCAGTTTTAACCCATACGTCAGGGCGCATCATGATCAGCTTATTGATAGCATCATCAAGAAACTCAAGGTACTGGTGCTTTGAGAGTCGAACATAATCCATATCATTATACAAAAGAGTTACTCTATTTATGATATCAGAGACTTTCATTATTACCCTCAAGTAAGCAAAATGTTAGACTAACTATTCTTACGCGGACGGCCGGGGCCACGCTTCACAGGCATCGTCAGCTGGATGTCAAGAGCATCAGCTTCCATCTTACCAACCTGCTCAGGAGTGGGAACCACTTCTTCCGTCCCATCAGCCTGTTCCTCAACATAACCAAGGAACGTATAGGGATACGTAGGAATGTGAACTTCAACAGTAGACTGCCGACCGAACTCATCCTGCTGTGTCTGATAAGACGTAGTATACGCACGGTCAATGCATTCACGAAGCATGTATTCAGGAACAATCACTTCTTTACCATAAGGAGCTTGGAAGTTCTTGCTGTTTACAGAAGCAAACACATAAGGGCCAGCAGAAGGATTAGAAGACGTATGAAAGATAACCCGACACTTACGTGCAGTCGAGTCAACACCAGCATGATCCTGTCTCCAATCCATCAACAGACGAACAGCGTGCTTACGAATAAGTTTGTTGTCTTCCGTCAACGGAATGTGCAGGCCACGTTCAAAGAGCATATCCCGAATCTGCATATCAGAAGCAGAGTTGAGATCGGTGTCAGTAAAAACAGGAGTGTTAGCCATAAAGAATATACCTTAAAATTTAGTTTGTAGAGCTAGGTGTAGCAGAGCTAGATACGAGAAAGGGGAGAACCCCAAGAGTAGTTGTTCTCCCCATATGGGTCAAGGCTTAGTACGCAGTACAAGCAACTTCAGCGCGAACCATCCAAGCCTGATTGAGAATCACGCAGGTCTGCATGGTCTTCCAAGCAACATGGGCACGCTGAGCGAGCGGGTCAGATTCAGTGTGAGAAGGATTGATGATCACCGGAGTCAGAGACTCAGCACCCTTCAGGGGCACCAGACCATAGGCATCCTTCGCAAGGAAAAGGATGGGGTAAACGTCAGCCTTGGTACCGGTGGTAGAAACCATCGTGTCACCAGCAGCATTCGTCTTAGCACCACCAGCATCCGGCCAGCTCTTCATCAGAGTAGTGAAGAGGTAACGCACGCCTTCAACAGCACCGATTTCATTTTCCCACGGAGACGTATTGCCGTAGTCCTTCACGTCTTGGAAGTGAGGCATCGAACGGATGTCAGCTTCACAATCGGGATGGCAGACAGCCACGAAGCAGGGAGAGATGGATTCAGTGTAGAAGCGAGGCGTGGACTTAATGCTATCGGTCAGGAAACGAGCCTTCTGGTTCTTCAGCTTACGCGTAATGCGACGCTGCAGGGGCAGAGAGATAGGCGTGTTCACTTCATTACGAGCAGTACCGTTCGCATATTCAACGTTGGTACCACCGAGCAGGACACCGATACGCATGTTTTCAACAGTTTCCGCAGCCTGTTCACCCACGATCTGCGTAACCTGTTCCATAACAGGGGAGTCGTTGGTATCGAGCAGAACGTCGGTCATGGTCACGAGGTTACCATACTGATGCACAGTGGCTTCAATGTCAGTAACCGAGAAGGTCTGAGCAGTAGGCGTAACACCTTCGGTCAGTTCCTTCGGCGTGGCATCGAGAGATTCAAAGCGACGGAACTTAGCGGTCTTCGTGCTCTTGGTCGGCAGGGGATAAGCCTGACCAAACTTTTCAAACACGAGGTAGGGAAGAGCACGGATGAGCATCTTAGCAACGACATAGACATTAGCCATCGTGCTAAGAGTACCATCAGTAGAAGAACTGGTAGCACCAGTATGCATGATAGTATTCGGAGTAGCCATTAGATATAATTCCTAATTTCAAAAACGAGTTTAGCGCGTCCTTCTGCTACGTTCATACTCACGAGCAAGTTCATCAAAAGACTTCTCACGAGGCTTGGCTTTAGGCTTATTGCTTATATCAATAGGTTCCTTGCCAGTACGAACTGCCATAGCAGCGAGCACTTGTTTAACAATATCTTCAGTCTCAGACGCAGGGTTTGTCTGCACCCGAGGAGAAGAAGCCCTAGTCATCTGTGGCTTGTTAACGCCACGAGCAGACTTGTAATCGTCCAGAAGAGAAATAACTTCCTGTGCTGTACCGTACTGATACACATACTTAGCACCGTTCTGCATCACAGGAGGCAGAGAGTTAATCCAAGTAAAGAGATCACCACTGTCCAATATTGCACTGATATCGGGGTGGGCAGCACGGATAGTACTGAAATGTTTATCCGCTTCGGACTGGAAAATCTGCTGTTGAATAGGTTCAACCCGAGTCTTAAGCTCAGTCTCAACGTTCTTCTTAACAGCAGACACCTTAGTGTCAACAAGCGTTTTCACTGCATTAGCAATTTCAGGATGAATCTCAAAGAGTTCCTTCACATTTTCAGGAAGTTCATCTGGATCTTCCTTAGTCTGCGCAGGCGCATTCTTTGCCTCTTTGAGTTCCTGATACTTATGAGACAGGTCTGTGAGTCTGCTAGCCCACAGAGTATTCTGTGCTTCAGCGTCACGCTTTGCCTTTTCATAAAGCTCTTTATAATTCAGAGGAAGCTCAGTGGTCTGTTGTTCATTCTGAACAGGAGCTTCTTGTTCTTGCTCCAGTTCTTCTGCAGGCTGAACTTCGTCGTCATCATTCTGGCTCACGACGTTTTCTTCTTCGGAAGGATCTTCAGGCTCACTCAGGAAATCATCAAACGAAGGCTCTGCCTTAGAGGGATCTTCGTAAGACTTCGCAAGTTCGTCGAAGGCTTCATTGAAATCTTTGTTGTTCTGATCGTTCATATTTTTATAACTAAGTTAGGGAGGGTTAATACCCTAAGTCCTAACTGGCTTGGCTCATGAGCAAGTTATCCGAAAGGGGCTCGCTCCCAAGTTCCAGTACATCCAAGAGCTTTTGTACCATACGTAGTTCACCGATAAGTCGGTCTACGTTATCTGTATTATCAGGACTTAGTAACTTACTGTACCGTTGGCTTCTAAGAACCTTCAGGTAAGCAACTATATTTTTTTGTAGGTCGGCGTTAGCCGTGAGCCTGAAGGATTTCTCCAAGCTCACACGCCTACCGTTAAGTGGTGTATCAATCATATTAACTCTGAGGATACGCTTGTTCAGGCTGACTAATCAGAGACATATCTTCACGAAGCTGTCTCAGACTGTCAATCAAAGCCGCAGGGCTAACACCTTCAGACCGTGCAGTCTCAACCATATCGGTCATCCATTGACGTTCTTCCTGAGCTTGCTTCTGTTCTTGCTGCTTCTGAACTTCAATCTCCTTATCAGAGTACACCAAGTTGTCATCAGAAAGATCAAGGGCATCAGCAATCGAACGGATAATGTTCGGACGCTTAACAGTACCAAGGTCAACCTGATTGTTAGTGATCTGTGCAAAGTTAATCAGACTCTGTGCTCTGATTTCCTTAGCGATAAGAGACGAAGTACCACGAGCTTGAACAGCATAGTCACCCTTAATGTCAGAGTCACTATTGAACTTCATGTTCCAGTGATACATAGCAGAAATAAACGGCTTAGTGATGCCATCATCAAAGTTCTTAACCTGATCTTTGATCGTAATGTTTGCAGAACCCATCAACATAGACAGGCCAGAAGCAGTACGACCAGCAGCACCAGAAGGTTCTCCCCACATCTGGCGAGGAATAGAAGTAACTTCATCCCCGTAGCTGCGGAAGAGTTCAATCATCCGTTCAAACTCAGTAGTATAACTGGGAAGCTGGAAGACACGGATAGCAGGATTGGCAGCATCAGCTCCTTCACCTGTACGCATCCATACCTTAAACGGATAGACATCACGAGGATCTTCGTCTTCCGACATAAGGTCAAGGTTTACTTCAATCTGAGGGCCAGCAGAGATAGCAGCGTTGTCCAGCATAGCTCTAAACGCACTATTAATCAGCTCCTGAACATCAGACATGATAGACGGAATACCTTCACCAAAGATAGAAGTTTCGTCTTTGTCATAATAGTAGAAGAAGTAAGGCCACTTAACGCCTTCCATAGGCATGAGAGACGCTTTAATGACGTGGTTACCAAGCACCCAAATGTTTGCAGCCAGCTCTACCTGACCCTGCATACGTTCGGGAATTTCAACACCCACCTGATTCAGATCGTCAGCATCTACGAAACCCCAGAACTCAAACACTTCGTACTTCTTAGAGTGAGCAGCATCAGCAACACCGCTGTCGATTACATCACCCATAGAGGTAAGTTGGTTCTCAAAGTCTTTCTTCTGATAATCACCTTCAGGATTCTCAGCAACATAAGTAGAGATTACATCCCCATTGAAGTCTGATCTCTTTCCGAGACCGATGACATCGTGCTTATCCATCTTTCGTCGTTGAATGATGTATCTACATTCGGAGGGGCAAGTAGCTTCCATGTCCGGGTAGATATCCCATATGCGGACGTTTTCGATGAAGGGCGTGATGGAGTCATAATCACAGAGTATCCACTTCTCTTTATCTCCATTCTTTTCCTTCTTATAGTACTGACGGTTTTCAGAGATAGAAACAAGAGGCCCTTTAAGAATACCAGTACCATACAGATTACCAGAATGCATAACATCTCGCATAATCTCACGATACTTCAACTCAGCAAGCTGGTCTTCGATAACCTTAGACATCTTGCCAGCTTGATTCTTAGCTTCATCCTGCATAAGAACATAGAGTTCTTCAGGGCTAATCTGCTTACCTTGATCCTGAGAAACAACTTCAAGGATAGCAGCCTCTTTCTTCTTGCTGAACTGTGGCAGTGGCGTAGGCTCAATACCCCAGTTCTTATCTCCATTCGCAGGGAACAGCAGGTCAGACAAACGACTGTCAACAGTCTTGACCTTAGTTCTTGTCATACGAACAAAAGCTTTACTACGTAGAGGGTCCATACGTTCAAGAACTTCAGGAGAGTAGATACCTTTGTACTGACGAAGGGCATTCAACCACTTCTCTTCAATAGTCTTACGTGCACTGTCCGATCGGTCAAACGCTTCACGAACAAATGCAGCCAGACCTTGGGGCGTTTCAGGCGCACCTTCGGTATCTTCTGCACCGGAATCTTCATCTACCTGCATCTTGTCAGAAACTTCCGAAAGAAAGTCCTGTACATCTTTGTCTTCGGCAGAGTCGATTACAGTTCCAGAACCGAAAAAATCTTTTTCAGTCATGATTTTTAGTAGCCTCCAATCTGGCTAGCAGCACGATATTTACGTTGTGTGTTAAACAAAAACTTCTTCTCTCGCTTATGCACATACTCCATCATTGCGTACTGCAAGGCGTCATGAACGTGAGAGAACTCGTTCTTGACAGGAGATGCTTTGTAGAGAACACCATTAACAGTTTTAGATTCAGCATATTTATATTCTGATACGAAGCCTTTTCTTAAGGCTATACATTGAGGCCCAAGCTTGAATCTGCCCTTTAACCGAAGGAACTGTGCAACGGCTTCAAATCGAGGAGTCCAGTTGTTTGTCTTAGCTAGCTTAGCAGGAAGATTACATTCTTTCAGTATCTCCATACCAGACTTAGCATCGTTCATTGACCGCTGTGAGGTAGCAGGGTCACACACAACTCTAAAGTTATTTACAATCCAAGGATACTTAGATGTGATCTTAGGCCAAAGATGTTCTTCACAGAACTCTTTGAGAGAACAGTTGTCTGTGCAAATCTCATCAAACACAATAACTGTACCATCAGGTGCTTGCTGTGTGAAAGCAGCAGAAGGAGTCAACCCTTGATCCATCCCAATTACAACAGGCACACCACGAAGAGGAACCATCTCTTCATCAACATGGTGCTCAAGATCACTGTAATCCTTATAAACAGGTTTACCTCGTTTTACTTCACCATAGTTGTTAAGCACGTTGACGTTGATAAAATCTTCGTCTGCGCCCATACACATGGTTTCATAGTAACCTTCATCAAGGTTAGCAAGGTTTTCTGCTTCAGGATTAAGAACATACTTCCCGTCTACCTTAAGCATAGCTGGAGGTTGACGATAGAAACTATGTCCTTCTGGTTTGTCTTCCTCTGCAAGGCGATATAACCAGTGCTCAGTACTTACGGCGTTGTAGTCAAGTATAATGAATGGTCTGACGGGGCCGCCATCTTTCTTAGCAGGATAACGCTTAAAGCGTGTCTTGATAAGCTGAAAGGTACCTTCTGTAAGTTCAGATGCTTCGTTCAAATGAGCAGAGGTCACTTCCAACGAACGAAGCTTTTCAGCAGATCTATCATCATCGACAGCAATGAACACGACTTCCATATCAACAGACGTGCCATCAGCTAAAGGATACTTAATCCTGCCGATGATGGGGGTAGAATAAGTAATAGTGATTTTATCTTTAAACCATGACAACCACGTTTTAATGGTGGTTGACTTTAGGGCCGGGTACGTTGCGCGAACAACAAGGTGTCTGCTGTGCCTGACTCCATGTTCGTCTGGTTTCTGACGCATAGCATTAAAGAACGCTTGAAAGATACAACCAGAGGACTTGCCAGATCCTACTGGCCCCATCACAAACAGAAAAGGATTCGGGTCACGATGAATCTTTGCAAACGTGGGCAGGACTTGATAATCAATATCCATAACAGTCCTTACGCAGTTTCTTTCGCCAGATCCTTGAGTCCCGCAGGAGCAGTCTCTTCATCAGGGAAAGAGATGTTAACGTTAATAACTTCACCAGCATTCGGATTGAAATCCATAGCTTTCATCTTCGGCTGGTAATAGCTCAGCAGTTCAGAGGCGATCTTAATCTTCTCTGTGCTGTTGGTCTTAGCAGACCTAGCCAAATGCACAAGTTCCTTGATAGGATCGTACCCAAATTCAAAGCGAAGACGACGAAGAAGTTCGTCTCCCTTGGTACATCCCTTACCGTCAGGAACAACTACAGAAGGACTAGGCTTCTTCAGAAGGGGCTTTATAGAGTCTTTCTTCATCAAGGTCACCTAAGTCAGAGCGGTCAAGCAGGGTAGCTATCTTCTCTGCATATGTCTTTAAAAGGAATTGGAAGTCACCAGAAGTAATGTCTTCACGGATCTTACAGAACTCTACGATAATGAAACCAAAGACATCTTGGTTGTCAGACACAAGAGGAGTAAGAGCAAAAGACACAGCTTTGTGTGACTTCAGCAGTGTATATGTAGACATATCAAACTTACGCAGACGTTCAATGTTCATGATTACTTTAGGCTCTACACCAAAAGCAGCGTTAGTAAGATATGAGAAAGCAGACACAGGCAGGTTTAAGAAAGCAGCTTGTGCCGGTTTAAGGCCGAGACGAACAGCTTCGTGTGTACAGGACATCTTTGCAAAATCAATACCAGACAGGTTCTGACACCCGTTATGAAACTGAACAACTGCAACTCTGTCTGCATTTAATTCAGACTTAGCATGTCTAAGCTTGGTAAGAACACGACTGTTCATATCAATGAGTGATGGAAAATCCTTTGCAAACTTTTTCGTCTTACGAGTAGCTACACGCTTAAGGTAAGTAGATAAAGTTGCACATTCATAGATAATGAATGCAGCTCCTCCCAGCATCGCAAGTGATATATAGTCAGCGTCTTTTACTAAGCTTGACAGACCGTTAACGATCCCTAGTAAAATTTGACTATCCATAACTTTTTCTTTTTATACCTCTTGACAAGAGATCAATTAGTGATTATAGTATTTATGTATACTATAACCTATTATATAGTATAATAACTATATATATTTTGTCAAGGGGTTATAGTAAAAAAATATATAAAAAGTGAAATAAAATGTCGATACTGCTAGAAAAAGACCGTAGGAAATTAAAGTGGCGGAGGAATCCTATACTGAATGAAGACACACCTGAACCTTATAAGATTCCTAACTGTAGGTGTCAGGTAGGTTTGTCAGAGTGTGAAGTAGAAGGACAGTGGGACAGAGGTCTGTACACAAAGGGTGACCTTGTTAATGACCTGAACATCTTCTTTAACTACCTGCCAGAAAGTGAAGTAAGCAGAATGGTTAACGTCATGATCTGGTGTTTGTCTACTGGTTTAAAGAACAGAGGAGGTATCGACCTTAAAGACTTTGCAGTCATCACTGTTGAAGAGAAGACGTACAGCAGACCTTTGACACAAGTAACACGTGACTGCTTTGGTGTGTCTAAGCGTGTGTCCCGTGCACCTAAGAAGAGGTACTTTGTCTTTAGAGAGTACCCTCAGCTTAAAGCTGTAGTTGTACCACGAACACCTGACTTCTTCCCCGGACATGAACGTACATGGTTTACGTGGAAAGTGTCTGCAACTAACCATCCGTACTACTATGCAAGACACTGGCGTAGAGGTGCTTTGTATATGCAACAAGTCTTTGACAAGACGTTTGAGTATACAGGCTACACAGACGAGTACATAGAGATGGCACAGAGTAATATCATAGAACCTTTTGGTACAGAACGTGAGCACATGAACACAGTTCACCTTGGCTTTGAGACACCACCTTACGTCAAGGCAGCTTATACAGATGAACTGATCAAGGTACCCCTTAACTGTGTGTCAAGTAAATACTTTACAAGTAACAAGGTCAAGTACGATGTCATGTTTGGTAAGATGACTAAAGAAGAAGCAAGTAAACATCTTCTAAGTAAACCAAGACAACTAGCTATAGATAAGAAAGAAAACTAGACGCAAGAAGCCCCCGGCTACAACAAGTACTATGCAAAGCATGGTCAGGTGTAGTACGGGGGCTTTCTTTATGGTCAGAACTTCTTAGTTAATCAGACTTAGTTCTTAGCAACAGGCGGCGCTCGGCTCTATTTCACAACTAAGCTGTGCTTTCTTCTAATATGTCAGAGAGATACCAAGTTGAAAGAAGGTTGTACCCCATCGGGTCTTTCCTTTCCTTATCCTTCCGGCTACGTTCACCTATCCAACCGGCTTGTCTTACCTATCAACCAACCTATCAACTTATCAAAAAGATACAGATAGTATAATCATTCTTTTGCTGTTTGTCAAGGGGTTTGAGAGAAGAAAGTTTAAAAAAGTTAAAGAAAGTTTCATTCTGTCGCATCTTCACTTCGTGGTCACATCTCCGATGCTCAAGGGGAGGCCGGGCCGGTTACTAGTAGCTACTCCTGACTACTGTTGGCTACGTATGATGTAAGATGAGGGTAGCATGGTGAGTATACCTCCTAGACTTGTTCTGAACATATAGAACTATGAGATATAGAAATGATTATGATGCAGAGTCTACATCAAATCTCATTATATTCGATTATGATGCAGTCATTCAGCTGGTAAAAAGTTACGTGTGATGTCTGTGTCAGTTGTACCCCCGTGCCTCCGCTGTGTCCCACGGGTAGGGATGCTCCCCCCTCCCCCTTGTGAAAGAAAGCACAATGTGACTCCTATGGTTTGAAGTGTTACTCCTCGTAGCTGTTGGGTAGGTTATAGCTGGCTTGTGAGTAGGATTTTAGCCCCAGAACACTTCATCAATGATAACCATTATCATCAAGCAACAGTACTAGTTATCAATAGTATCCAAACGTAACCAAAAGCTAACTAAAACAACTACTTATAGTTAGCATGATCTAAAAGTGTAAATGGTTTAGCATGTTTACACATAAGTTCAACTTATTGTACTCATGCGTACCAAACGTACCAATATTTGAACCATGTCCTAAATACCTGTAGTTCTTATAGAACTATGCATAGCATGGTGCTATAAGCTCCACAAGCACTAGCCGGCGCGCCTACTCGGTTCAAAAAGTTGAACCTATAGGATAACCAATAGTCAATTATTTCAACTACTTACAGTTTGGCACACGGCTTGCTATATAAGAGGCATCGAACGGGCGCAAGTCCTACGATACGTTCTTTTAAAAGCTGTTGAGAGAGACGAAAAAAGTTCTTGACACGAATCGAGAAAGTCTTTAGAGTCACTTCAACAGCTCGAAAGAGTGAAAGAGTTCTTTCAAAAGCTCATAGCGCGTCTTTGTTGAGTACTTGCCTTGTTTGTGTCGGGAAACCAGAAGTAGGCGGATGTTAAACAGCGCTAGCTGTTCTTTGCTTGCGAGTGCTACGGCATTCTAAAGAGTAGTCGCCAGCCGGAAGAATGAGCAACGACGACACACATACAAGAAAGGCAAAAAGTACTTGACAAGCGCAACGACTTATGAGAGAACACTTTCAACGAAAGAGAGGAACCTTACCCAATAGAGGTCGCCTTTAGCAAGCGGAGCTTGCAAAGGATAGTACCATGACCGCCTATAAGGTCGTCATGGGAACGAGAACATAGCAGCTTGAAAACGTATGCTTGCGGGTTAGGTTTATACTACGGCACTAGCTTAGTGTGTCGTCCTGCTAGGATTGTAGCACATACACAAGTTACAATCATGCCAAGAGTTTAATATAACTCTTTGGAAAATCGGATTGCAGGTTTGCGTTGGATGCGCGTAAAACTTAGCTTGTCTATGCTACCTTGTAAATTGTGCCTTGGGTGCGGTTTGCCTGTTAGTTCAAGCTAAGAAGTGCTCCGATGTACAGAAAAGCGAGGCTTGCTTATATACTCCTGTAACTACAGGTGCGACGTATAAGCAAGGGGACGGAACAAGCTGACTGGTGGCCTTGTGCATATGTGCAAGGTAGGTCGGGGGAAAGTCCTACTTACAGCAAGCCTATAGTCTACCGATAAACCGTAAACGGCATTGCAGATTTACAACCTAGCAATGCGATAAGTCGGCTCAAAGGGTAGACTGAAAGTAACCTTAGAAAAGTTACAGCCGTAGAGTATTGGCGTTAAAAGGATGCGTTCCATCCTGCGTTGGAGACAGTACAACGGCTATAAATAATAGATAAAGGTGTTCCGTCTGTAAACAGTTTGACAGTTGCAGGGGAATGGGGTGCCTTGGGTGCGTTATGCCCTTGCAACCAGTCAAGTTGTTTTACAACTTTAAGGAGAACATTATGTTAAAGTATCTTTCCCAACGTTATGTCAATATGCTCATGAAAGGCAACCATGCCATAGACTTTTACGCATGGGCAGGTCATATCGCTTATAAAACTCAACAACTTAAAACTGCCGTTGAAGAACAGCAGGCGCAAGCTGTAGAGAAACATCATGCACGATAAGCCACAAGGTTACAAGAGGCAGGCTAATGCCCTGAACATTTGCAGGAATCAGGGCCTGAATAACCTCTATCAAACGGAAAAGGAAGAACCTCGCATTATTCCTGTATGGAACAAGCGCGGGGAATGTATCGGCTTTAAGAACTCAATTACAGGTTCTTTCATAAATCCCAACGATTTACCTGTTGATGAAATTACAGGCTATCGTATTCTCCCCGGTCTGGCGGACGTGCCTTTCCTGTACGCTGAATACGGGCAAAACAAGTCCGTATCCGGTAGGCATGGCAAGCGCATCAACATACGCAAGGTGCGCACAAGCGAACGCCCACGCGCTAAGTATCGTACTGAAAACGTGGGCAGAGGCGAGACTATGGACAAGCAAGACGGATACGCTTGCGCCCTTGTAACTCTGGACAAGCCGCAAAAGGTTCGGCGTCCCGTTAACCGTCATGCTAAGGTCGTCGTGCATACGGAAGACGACTACATCATGACCTCAACGCGTTCATCCCGGCGTTTCCGTTGATTTATACACAAGAGCCTAGACCTCTAGGCTTTTGCAATAAGGCAATGGATTCCACACGACTACAAACCATTTAAACATACGAGGTTTACTATGAACGCCGCTATTGCTACGCCTATCGCTCCCATCACTGCGGAAATTGCTACTGCCCCCGCCAAGATTACGGACTGGACGGAAGCCGACTTCCGCGCTCAGGTCAATGTCTTTGTGCATTCCCAAAAGGAATTCGTTAATGGCGTCACTCGTTGCACGCTGTATGCTGTTCGTGCTGCTATGATGAACAGCAACAACCAGCCTCTGAACTACATTCTCGGCAACCTCTCGGAAAAGCTCCGCCCGGCGTGGACGGCTTGGCTGTTCTACTTCGCGCCCTTCGCCTTGTCCGGGGGGAAGGACGCCAGCTCTATCACGCTTGACGATGGGACAATCGTTGACCTCAAGTCGTCCATCAAGCTGGTCGCCAAGCGTTGCGACGAATTGTGCGACGCCGCTGAAATTGACAAGCTCGCTCGTGATAAGGGCGGGAATGTCAACGACCCTGCGGGCATGATGCGCTTGTGCGATTACGTTATCGGTTCCCTGCGCTCTGCCCCGCGCTTCGATACGTGGAAGCGTGAAAAGTCTACCGGACGGGGTGACAAGCCCTTGACCGAGGAAGAAGTCATGGCGAAGTACACCAGCCTTTCCAACAAGTTGAACAAGTTGTTGGAACAGGCGAAGGCGTCCGGTGTTCATGATGCCCGCAAGTTCCCCGGCATCGAAGCCCCGCATGGTCTGGACTACTACATCCAGATTCTGGAAAATGCGGATGAAAACGACATGAGCGAAGACGTGCTTAACAAGGTGCGTCTGCTCAAGGGGGAACGTCTGCCCTTCACGTCCCTGCTCAAGATGGTGTCCAACTGCGATACCACAAACCTGTCCGCTGAAGAAGAATACATCTACAATACCCTGTTGAACGCCGCCGTTGAAAAGGGTATCGAACTCTAAGCCTCATATATTCACGTCACATTGAAGCCCCGATAGGCAAGTTCTTATCGGGGCTTTTGTTGTGCCATGAATCTAACAAAGGAGTAAACAACATGGGAACCGTCTTGCGTCCTGTCTATGATAACAACACCACGCTTGACTCATTCAGAGATGCCGCCCAACTGTTTGACGGTCAACTGCTGACTTTCTATGAGGCACGTTTGCTCTGCCTCTGCATAGGTGCAGACCTTCAACAGATAGACGAAACCTTTCTGTTTAAAGATTCTGACGGTGTTTCGTGGTGGCTGTACGCTGAACCGGACGGAACATTCACTGTACAAACGGAGTTGTAAACCATGCCAGACATCAAACAGTTTCTTTCAAGACGTTACCTGCGCCTTGTAGACAATCTGTCAGAGTCCTTTCTACTGTCACAGTCCATTACTACGGACTGGAAAACTCAACGTCTGCTCGAACTCATGGAGCAAATCACTACCTGTATCATTTACAGGGAAAAGCTCACTCATTAGGTAAGTATCTAAGAAACAGGCTGGACATCAGCTTGTTTCAAAGGATGCTTATCGCATCCAATTAAACCATAACTGTCAAGGCTACATCCTTGAAAGGAAGTGTTGCTAGATGGAAAAGGTTTGTCTCAACGCGGTGACGTGTATCCTTTGTCCTCTGTACGGCAGAACGTGCGACGGTAAACCCGAACAGCCTCTTGACGTACAGGACATTCCTACTACGGAAGAGGAGGACGTGCTTCACGAACTGCGCTTTGAGCGAGACTGTTGCTCGTTCTAGCATACATTCTTAAAAGCCCCGGAGTCTTTCGGGGCTTCCATAGGAGGTGTGCTTATGATTAACTCTAACTATAAAGCCATCGTTCATGGTAAGTATCTGTCTGAGAAAACCGGACGCATTAAGGGACACCTGTGCATTGTCAAGAAGTTCTATGTCAAGACAGCTATGATCAACTGGGCTAGGGAACAGATCAATATGCCGAACACCAAGCCCACCTGTGTACAGTTCTTTGTCAAAAAGAATCATGTCTGGGAACTCAAGGCTAAAGTGCAGGTCAAGATTCCTGCTCATGAAGGAAAGAAACGCACTCTTATCTGGGGGGGTCAATATGTTTGAAATTCTTATCATCATGCTGTCGTCGTTCGGTCTTGGTTGTTGTTCCATGTTCCTGTTCCGTAGGTATCTGGACAGGAGGAACATCTTTCGTTCTTACTATGCACAGGGCTTGTTCCTCGTGCGTAACTGGGGGAGGCAAACATGAAGTGGTACACTAACCCGACGTTCTGGCTGTTCATCTTCTTCCTTGGCATGTGTGCCATCCTGTTGTCTGGTTGTGCCAACTGGTCGGTACGTGGACAAGCTGAGTACTCGGCAACCCAAGCCCTGATGAATTGGGCGTCGTCAATCGGCCCTCTCATTCGGTAGGATTACCAAATGTTACAACCATACCTTGACCGAATGGTTAGCAAACTGGCTACGGATTGTATGGCACAGCGTGCACAACGATTCTTTTACAAGGATTGGTATGCACAGAACTACAACTACTGTTATGACCACATCATTCAGCTTAGTACCGTTCTGTCACAGCATCCGTACATCAAAGGCAGGAGGTTTTTGTGGTGGCGTATTGTAAAAAACATATTCGTGCTGGCATTCTATGCAGCGCAGTCTTGTTTGCTGTCCTGCCTTCACTGGGCTATACGGAAACTGTAAAAGACTTCCGTGACCCAGAAGGACGGCTCTTTGAAGACTATCGGTACTTTCCCCCGGCACTGGTAGCCAGAGCTAAAGTGCTGTTCGATGAAGGCTACTTCATAAACACTGACCTGTACAAATTCATCAAGAAAGAGTACGGCTTTCAGGCGGCAGAGGACTTTCGCTTCTGGTGGATTCGTTCCGAACTTATTAAACATCAGGAAAGGTAGCATATGAACACTAACGAAACCCAGCTGCTCAATTCCATGCTGGCACTCGCAGCTCTTTCGGCTAACATCTCTCCCGAAGAACTGAAAGAATACGTCAATGTTCTTTCTCCGAAGGAGAACCCCAGTAAAGTCAGGAGCGATGACAGGTTCAGCGATGCGGACATCCTTCGCAGTGCGATGGGACTGCTTCGTGTGTACCGTGACGAGACCATCGCAAAGATGGTTCCTGCTGAGAGGCATCCTTTCTTGAGGAAGATTACTCCTGCTATAGGTGTGCTGGAAGATTGCATGGAGTACTTCTCCAATAAGGAGTAAGTACGATGTATACCTCAGAACAAGCAAGGCAAGCCTTCAATCTTTTGCGTGAAGCACAGGACATCAAGAAAGAACTTCAAAAGAAAAGGCAGCACATGGACGAGCAGGTGTACGTCAAGTCTCTTGTATCTTTGGATGATACTATAGCTTGCTGCGCTCGCGTCATTCATAAACATCTACATGTAACATCGCAGGACGTACTGCGCATGTGTAAGGAGGCAAGAGATGCTTTCTCTTCGGGACTTCAACGAACTGCTGTACCTCTGGTCGTTCTTCGCAGTGGAAGCAAGATACTGCTACCGCTTCGAGGAAAAGGACGGAAAGAAAATCTTAACGAACATTGATCATAAGCGCACCAGACAGTGCCATATGAGGGCGCAAGCAGTTGAGGCTGCGCTCAAGTGTCTCATTGCAAAATACCCTGCCCCCATACTGTATACGTTTGTGCATCCGCAAATCACCGCGTATCAGATTGCGTACTACATGCGTGACACGACAGAGCCTGAATAACTCAGGCGTCATATACATAAGGACTTCAACATGGAGGTAGACTACAAAGCTATCTTTGATTACATGCTCAGGTCTGGGCTCTGTGCTGAGTCCGACCGACCGCAGGCTATGGAACTTGTGGAAGACTGGCTTAACATCTACAAAGAAACAAATGAACAACAAGGAGATACATTTTATGGGAACACCTGTTGGTTCTGCTATTCTTGACAACGAGATTGTCAAGTTCTTTGAGGAACTGATTGAGTTCTACGGGCATGGTAGTCCGCAGGCTCGCATCATTGAGCGTGTCAAGCGCAGGCTGGAACTCGTACCTGTTGGTGATAAGTACGAACGCCTGTGCCCCACGTGCAAATGTCCTGCGTGTGGCAAGACCAGATCGCAAGCCGCTGCTATCGCTCGTGAACGTCAACGCCGGGGTAAATCCAAGTACGCTGAGCGTAAGTATCCCGGCATAGGGATGGAACTGTCGCAACCTGACGACGACATCCCGGTAAGGTCTGTCGGCTTCTCTGTCCTCGACATCGGAAAGGCTGAAGCTGATGCCGTAGCCTACGTCATGGGCATCGCCCCTTCCAAGCTGGGCAAGTAGCACCTGCTACTGTACCATATACACAATGAACTGCAACCATCAAACAAACGGAGTATCTATTATGTCCATGCGCAACATCTTCAAGATTGTCCTTGATTCCAACGCTGAAGCTGGCAAGCTCGTGACCGCTCGCATCGCAGGCAAGGCTGCGAAGGAAGCCCTCTTCGCCAACCCCACCGTGTTGCAGGGTGTGCTCACGTCCTCCGCTGTGCTGACCGCTGCGTCCCTCGCTGACCCGGACACCGCTCACGGCAAAGCTCTGCATTACCTCGGCCTCGGCATGACGATGGACTCCGCCGATGAAGTCCTGCGTGTGTGCGACGAGGCAGGCGTGTTCCAGATGAAGGGCACCGCCGAAGACAGCGCGACGGCTGACATGCAGGCCGTGGTTTCCCAGACCTTTGACTCCAAGCCTTTCCTCCAGATGCTTGGTGTTCTGCCCAAGTCTGACGGCACCAAGGAAACCAAGCCCCGGTTCTCCACGCAGGCCAAGCCCGCTGGTGTCACTGCCAACGCCATCGAGAATCCCAACAAGGCCGAAGCCAAGGAAGAAGTCACCACTGAACCCGTGTCTGTGAAGGTCGGCCCCGAAGTGGCTACGCCTGTTCTCCTGCCCACCAAGGACGGCAAGGATACCAAGACCGAAAAGCCTGTGCTGCGCTGCGCCTTTGAAGGTTGCGGCAGTGTCCTTCGCAAGGTGGCTGAACAGAAGCCCTTCCACCTGCCCACCGACAAGGACACGCAGAAGTACATCACCGATGACGAGCGCAAGCTGGAAGGCAGCTACCTCTGCAAGTTCCACCGTGACGTGGTGACCAAGGCCATCCAGAAGCGGAAGAACGATGACCGCATGAACAAGGTGCGGGAACAGCGTCTGGCTGAAGCCACCGATGAACTGACCAACGTGGAAGCTGAACTGCGTGAAGGTGAAAAGGCCCTCGCTGCCAGCGAAAAGACCATCAACAAGATCACCGACCCCATCATCAAGTCCGGCGCCGAGAAGGCCGTGGAAGAAAAGCGCAACAGCATCCAGAACCTGCGCAAGCGCAGCATCGCCCTGCAGAACAAGTGCAAGCAGATCTCCGAAGAGATCGCCAAGGCCAGCAAGTAACACACTGAAACTCACGGAGGTATGTAGTACATGAGCAACAAAGACAATGAGATCATTCTCGACATGGAAGCGGCACATGAGCCGGTTGGTTTCGGTGCCAAGGTCATCGGCATTGCCAAGAGCGTGACCAGTTCTCCCACCATGCACCGGCAGATCGACAAGACCAAGGAAGCTGGTGTGGTTATCACCAAGCTCGCCGCTGGTCGGCTGGTTCTGAACAACGTGACCGACGTGATTGCGTCCGGCCTGCCTTGGGGCATGGGCGGGTTCATCAAGTCCAACCCGTTGAATGAGGCTCTGTTCAAGTTCAGCTTGGCTCAGGCTCTGTCCATCATGGGCGGTGCGTTTGTCTCGAACGTAGGTGAAGACGATCCGAAAGCCAAGTACTTCCTGACGGCCATCGACGCGGCCACACTTGCGTCTGTCGACGCTCTGCGTGAAGCCTCCGGCATTGAAGAGTTCATCATGTCCAAGATTCTGACCAAGGATGTGATGGACAAGATCAAACCTCTCGTCAACACCCATCCCATGTAACCCATAACAAGCAGGGCCGGGGTAACTCGGCCTTGTTTGGAACTAGGTTGCAAGTGAAAGGAGTAAGGCAGACACTGTCGTGTACATGAGAGCAAGCGCAACTGGTAGGTTGCAGCCTCCGCACAAGGTACGCTCCACCGAACGTGTAGACTTAGGGTGGCTAATGAATTGTTGGTTAGGTAAACGCTTTGCAAACTTGTGTATCAGAGTGAGGTATAGAATCCTCGATGGCTGCTGATACTGTGCTCAATGTCGGCACATCAAAGCAAACTACGGATACACAACTTGTGTTTTGGGTCGAACACAGAGCTAGTGGATGACGCAAGTAACATGAGTACCGGCTAGCCATGCCGCGAAGTTGTTACTGAATATGGCAGGTAAGATAATCTAGCAATGTGCATCATGTCCTTCATAAGATCAACTTACTGACTACAAGGAGCCAGTCATGTTTGATATACTAGGAGAACTCATGGTGTCCAGCCCTGCAGTGCGACAAGTCTATCTGCATGGTGGTGCACTGGTAGTTGGCGTGGGACTGTGTGCTTTTACTCTGGCACGGTATAGAGAGTACAAGTATTGCAGACACGTGTTGACGGAGGAACTTAACAAGCTGTACTCGATGGGTATCATCATGAGAACTGTTGCGTTCACATGTGAAACCAGCTTGGTGATGGCTGATCTCATCGAAGCTATGGCTACAACTAGGAGTAGATGGTATGTCTTACACCTCGTTGTTCGGTCACTGCGAAGAACCCCCGTAAAGGAAATGCTGCTGGATGCCTTGCACGCAAACAAGGTACAACCTCTGACTGGACTTAAGAGGCTCAAGGCCCTGTTTACGTCAGCGTTCTAGCTTCATATCTTTAACATCTACTCGGGCTGAGGTTGGCTGCTCTCTGCTAACCTCAGTCCGTTTACGTATAAGGAGAAAGGTTATGCCTACATATCAAGACAAGATGAACTACTGGTCACAGAAAGATCCCTATGCTCCTCCTCGATTCCTTCCGAAGAAGTCACCTCAACTCACCGAAGAAGAGGTGGAAGAATGGAAGCTGAAGAACGCAGGTAACTTTATCACCTGCCCTAAGTCTGGCACCCGTCTCTTGAGGAGCAACTGTGGCAAACTGCTGATGTGTTATCAGCAAGGGACATGCTATCATGTGGACTACACCAACTTCGACAAGAACCTGCAACGAAAAGCATACGACTTCAATGGGTAGCAGGGTTGAAGTGTGATAGGTGTAGAGTCAGGGATGTTCCTTGCCTCTTTCCTGTCACACTTTAACAAAGGAGAAACTTATGTTTCGTTTCCTGAAACCCCTTGTGTATGCGGTCATTGCCACGGTCGCTGGTTCCTTCGCCTACAAGGAAGGGAAGCAGGCTCTGTTCCCTGCCCCGGCCTCCGACCAGACCATCGACACCAAGCCGGTGGAAAACAAGAAGGACTAGTCTCCTTCTTTAAACCTTAACTTGGAGAGGTTGTCATGAGTGTTGATCAGGATGCGTTAGACATCCTATGTGAAGTCTTCGATGATAGGATCGAGGATGTCATGTCAAACCGTGACAACCTCTCCTACACTCTGTATGATGACGACGGCTACCCAGTTGGTGCTGCTATCTTTGACGAGTTCAAGTCTGGCGATCATGTCAGATATGTCTACGTCTACTGGATTGGGGTGCGCTACCGTGGTGTAGGTATTGGAGGACAAATACTTCGCACCTTGCACCAGCAGTACCCTGAACACTGGTTCAGTTTGAGTACACTCAAGTCGAACACAGCTGCTGTCAGATTCTATCAACACCTAGGGTATCAGATAACTGGAGACTTACCCGGATGTCCTAGCTTCTATCATCTCCAGCGCAAACCTGAAAAGGAGTTCACCTCATGAGCGGTGATCAGAACCAAAACCAGAACCAGCAGAAGCAGAAGGGCGGCAATCAGAACGGCCCGAAAGAAGGCATCACCATTGCCACCTCGGTCAACCCTTCGCAGTCCGGTACCCTTGGCCAGCAGGTTCAGGGTGCCATCGTCACCGGCATTGGCGGTGCCATCGCTGCGTTGGCTTGCGCCGGTGTGCAGAAAGGGTTCGACTGGATTGTTGGCAAGTGGACTGGCCGCAATGTTCGCCCCGTCTTCAACGTGACTCCCACCGGCCCCACCACTGGTGGCTCCGGCAACATCATGCAGGAACTGCACACTGTTGCGGGAAACAATCCCGATGAAGCGAAGCGTGCCATCCAGTCTGTGGCCAAACGTCTCGGTATGCAGATCGGCCAGCCTGCCCCTGCTCCCGTGACTGTTGACGCTGGTGTGGTGGAGATGACTCCTCCCACTCCGGCCCCTGCTCCCACCGCTGCTGATGTGGTTCCCAGTGATGCTGCCCTCAAGGTGGAAACCAAGCAGCCCAAGCCTCAGCAGCAGAACAACAAGGGCGGTAAGAAATGATTACCCGTATCGCTGGGTTTCTGTTCTATACCTTGATGACCGGCCTGTGCGCCATTACCACTATTGGTTATGCCAACGATGCGGTTAAGGCCCTTGACAAAAAGAACTAACCTCTAGCACATAGCAGGACTCATACGTACTAGGTGCGACTAGTCGCGTAACGGGGTCTTGTGTAGAGACAGCACCTCCACATAAGGTTGTCTTGTGTGGGTTGTGTGAGTCCTGCTATGCATCTAGGGATTAGATCAATGTGCTATTCACCTAGCGTTGCCGACGCAGTACAGTCATGTTTATCAAGTCTAAGCGTATACTTGTGACCATGACCTTTGGTACTCATCACGTTTCAACTCACGAGGTTTCTCATATGTGTAACTGCACTTCCTGCTTCTGCTCCATGTCTTCCTCCATCGTCATGCCCGCCCCTGTTCGTCCTTCTGTCAAGCGTGGTGCTCTGCTCCGTGCTGTCAGCGGCGAGAAGGTCGGTGACTTGTACATGCTGGTGCGTGAAGCGACTGGTGTGTTCGCCAAGGACGCCGCCGGTAACAACATCGGTGCCCCGAAGAATCTCTTCAACCTCGTCAACCTGACGAACGAAGGGAAGACTCGTGTGTCTCGGCCCCAGCGCAAGCTGGTCTGGGGACATGACGAAGTACCGATGGATGTGATCGAGCAGCACTTTGGTTTCCAGATGGTTCCTGTTGCTGACAACATCAGCAAGATCGAACCTCTGCTCAAGGGCGTAGGCATGAACCTTCACGCTGCCAAGATTCGTGAAGAACAGTCTGCCTTGATGTACCGCCTGTTCTAATCTTTAAACCTGCTGGCCCATGTGTACTCTTCTATGATGGTAGCTGTCTCTGTGTGAGACAAAGTCCTAACGAACATAGTGCACATGGGCTGGCCTCTTTGGAGGTTTGTATGTCCATTGATCTGAGTAAGCAATGGCCATCTCTTCTGTCTTATTATGTAGGCTTTCCTGCTGATGGAGCTGGTACCTACATCGAGAACATCTACAAACTGAGCAAGCAGAACAAGGCTAATCTGGCTGCTAAGCTCGGTCTTCCTGACACGCTGACTGTCGAGGAAGAAGTAACGGTTGATTTGAATGAACGCTTTGCGTTCTCTTATCAGCTTGTCTGTATGGTCATGCCGAAAGATAAGCAGCCTACGTTTGACGAGTTCATCACGAACAGAACGTCTAACCAAATGAAGCTGTCCAAACGTATCTTGTCTTACGCCAAGACCAACAGCAACGTGACCGCGAAGATTCTCCTTAGCGGATTATATTCCAGTTCCTTCCGCTCTAAGCTGAACAAAGAACTGCCGAAGGTACCTGATGCCAGATCCTTTGTCAGTAACTCTGACTGTGCTGAGGCAGTTGTGATCACGCAGGACTACGAATACTACTCCGCCATCATTCAGAACATCTACTCTGAGATTACGTCGATCAAGAAAACGACGTATGGTTTCAGCATGGATATGTTCACGATGCTGTCGGCTGGTAGTAGCAGCAGCTTCTCGTCATGCTTTACGGTTGGAAGGTTCAACAGTAAGGGGCCTCTTGACATCGCTCTCTGCCCCTTGACTGGTGTAATCTACAACCGCCAAGGAAAGAACATCACAGGTAGAGCTTGGGTTGTCTTTGACAAAGACTTCAACAAGTTCATCGTCATGAAGTCTTATGGCTTTATCGACGACGCCATCATCAAGAAGGTGTGTGGTTGGTTGTGTGCCCTGCTTGATGACAAAGCAGACTGGTCATACACAAATGGAAACAGTGAAGATGTCTATCTTTCACTCGACTACAGACCAGAAGGCTGGTACATTGACCCTGTTCGTATGTTCTTCTTCTCTTCAACGTCTGACAAGATCAGGAACATTGATGTGCGAGGGTGCGTAGAAGCACCTTGTTTGTTGTGCGGTAAGTATCATACCAAATCAACAATCATTTGCAGTGACTGCGAAGAAACAAAGCTGACCAACTGCAAGAGGTGCGGCAAGCAGATGCTTAAAACGGACAGCAACAAGCTGTACCCCATATGTGATAACTGTGTGGAGAAGGTCACATTCTGTCCTGTCTGTGGTTCGATGATGCGGGAAGGCAAAGCATGTCCCAAGTGTGCATGGAATAACATGTGCGCTATATGCGGCACCAAGTCTGACAAGAAGCTACAGTGGATTGAAGACATCCCTGTATGTGACCACTGCATCAGTATCTTGCACAAGACTACCTGCGAATGCTGTGGTTCTCACGGCTTGATGTATCCTTATCGTGGCCATGCTTTGTGCAACAACTGTTATCAGCAGTTGTCTTCTCTGCCTTCGTCAACAATCAGTGAAGCACAGGTTCACATCAAGGCCAGCATCTTACAGAACTTTATAACCAGTAATCCTGATCTTAAGATTAGCTGGAACGTCAGCGAAGGAGACGCTAATGAGCATTGAGAGACTCAAGACAATCCTTCGCATGACGGATGCGGAGGTAATACAGAACATCGTTGGTACTCTGACGAGTTCCGACTCTGGGTACGAAGTATACACTGACGACGAGAACTTCGTCTTCGGTATTCCTACAACTGATACCATATGTCCTGTGCTTTTGCAGGCGCATGTGGATACAAGACGACACGCCTCGGTGGATGAACCCCTCATCTTGTGCACCGAGTACGGAGTCATTACAAATGCCAACGGTATCCTCGGCGGTGATGACCGCTGTGGTGTTGCTGGTATTCTGGACATCATTGAACGCCATACCAGTAAACCATTCGTTCTCTTCACAAACTATGAAGAAACGGGTGGCAAAGGCATGAAGGCTTTCCTCAAGACTGGCTACCTCGACAAGTTCGTCGACCATATTTATTGTGTCATTGCCCTTGACCGAAGGGGACACAATGAGTATGTATACTATAGCCCCACGTTACCGAGCAAGCTGACGTACTTCCTTGCCAAGCTCGGTTACTATGAGGCCAATGGTTCTTACTCTGACTGCTATGATCTTTGGATGAAGCATGACATCGCTCATGTCAATCTGTCGTGCGGTTATGGTCGGCAACACACAGCCGATGAGTTTGTCTTGGCTGAAAGCTACGTGTCTTCCATCCTTCGCGCTGATCGTTTGATGCAAATGATTGACGAACCCTTCCGTGTAAAGGAACGCTTCACGTACCGAAGCGGACACGGGTACTCGTCTATCGCTTACCCTATCCCCAAGCCTGCTGACAATGCTGGTCAGGGAACTGCTGCTCTTGAAATAGTGGGCAGTGAAGAGCTTGCATCTGATGACGGCCCTGAATATGTTCAAGGAACTCATATCCATTCCCCTGTTCACATGCCTCCTGAAGCGGTGTACGCATACTCTGCGGCACCGAAATGCTTCGTGTGTGCGCGAGACGACAGACCGATGGAGTATGATACCAAGAACAGTTTCTTCATCTGTGAAACGTGCAAGAAACAAATCATGAAACACTTTGACACAGTGACAGTCCCCAACGCTATGGCGTACTACGACATGCTTGAGGAGTCACGGGCCAAGAGCCGAGAGGCTAACAGGAATTTGAACAAGGCCAAGCTCAAGGCTAAGAGTTCTCTTCCTGTGTGTCCCGGATGTGGTGACAATCACCATGTCATCTGGTCGAGGAAGGACATAGGATTTGTGTGCACGTCTTGCTTTGAGTACCCTTCTACCGATGGATACAACGGTAAGTTCTGGGTACGAGGAGACAAGAAGATCTTTGTGAAGACTGTGAATGGCAAGCAAATGGTACTGGTGACAGACCTTAAGGGTGAACACCTTCTGTCAAGTGAAGAGCTGTTGAAGAGCAGTAAGCTTCACCAGTGCGCTGTCTGCCATGAGCCTCACATCTCCTGCTCTTGTGAAACCATAGGCAAGACGAGAAAGGTAAACGTATATGTTTGCCCCTCTTGCAAACAAGAAGCCTTGGATACACTTCTCAACGACAACCTCCCTCCGTGGGACTTGGACTAGGAGGATTACAACATGATCGTACCACGTCGTCCTGAGATTTGCAATCCTTCTGTTCCCGGATGTGAACTCAAACTTCCCTTGTACACGGAAGAAGAACGGAAGCGTATTGAAAACATGATCGACTTCCCCGGTGAATATACCGCAGACGATTTTCGTTCTGCGCTTGACCTCTGCTTCAAGCGTAGCACGGAAGCGGAAGCTTTCATCCGTTCCCTACACGACTACACCCTTCGTTTGAAAGGGGTGTGGCATAGATGGTTGGGTGCTCTTCGTCCGACCGTTGTTCGTAAAAGTTAGCGTAGCTAACGCTACTTGTAAACCTTAACACGAGGTGCTTATGCGTAATCGTATCAAGCAGTTCTTTGGCTGGTTGTTCAAAGGTATCAAAGCCCTGTGGCAGATCGGTTGGAAGAAGATCATGGACTTCGTCACCAACATAGAAGCTGCCAATGAACTACTTGACAAACTGGAAAAGAATGATTACGTAATCATTCCTGAAAAGATGTCAAGGGTTCACAAAGCTGTCTCTCTTGTGTCTGGATGTTGTCACAGTTTCTTTAACAGATTCCTTAAGAGGACTGACAAAGAACACAAGCTGCTTGACATTGACATCCCTAAGAACTGGATGCGAGGGAAGAGAAGACGTTTAAGCGACGTTGAGCGGCTTGCTCTCTAGGAGAGGTTTTAAGCCTCGTTTACTATGAGGATGACCTATGAGTCATCTTTTAAATAAACGTGTCTTAGAATCAATCCTCGTGCGTTTAAACGGTATATGAACCATAACCGAGGGACGTAGAAATGTAATGCAAACAGAACATCAACAACAGTCCAGACATACTGTGTGTCTCTGACGTAAAGGCAAGACATGAACTCATGCTTAGAGGCATGGATGTATCAGCTTGTAACCATAACAGAGATGCAAGAGTATGACTGTCAGGCGAGAGGAGCTTGAGAAGTTCCTTGATTACAATGCACCTATGGACGTGCCAGTAAGACAAGCCTACTGTCCTTTCTGTGAACCAGATAAGGTAACCAGTCATGGCTTTGTTGTGACACGTAAGAGGAATGGGTTCAGTATGTGGTGTCATAGGTGCCACACTAAATACTGGTACCCAATTAAAAGCCCATCATCTAGCGCGATCTTAAGTGAATTGCATCGAAGAGCAGTGGGCAACAAAGACAATGCCAGTGTCGTAACGAAGAAAGTCACTCTCCCGTCAGACTTTACAGCTGACATTCCCGCGTCAGGTTTGCTGTGGTTACGTACCTACGGCGTCAGTGAGGATGAGATACGCCGGTATCATTTTGGGTACAGCCCCAGACTAGATAGGTTAATCCTTCCTGTGTTCCGGGATGGAGAGCTGGTCTTTTGGCAGGGCCGCAACCTTTCTTCAGACACATCCAGACCTAAGTACATGAACGTGAGATCACAAAGGTCAGATATCGTTCTGTTTGTAAATAACCAAACATCGAAGGTCGTACTCGTCGAGGATATTCTTTCATGTCTCGCAGTAGCTAGGGCCGGTGTGAGTGCTGTTGCTCTACTTGGAAGCTACGTGAAGATGGATCTTTTACGTGATGTTCTGGCGGACGCAGATATAGCTTGTATAAAGGTCTGGCTTGATCCCGACAAAAGGCAAGAGGCATGTAAGTACGCAAAGCAATTGCGTGCACTTGGTTACAGTGCAAGTCCAATTGTGCTGGCACACCAAGACCCTAAGTGTTACAAACCCGAAGAAGTCCAACGCTTCATAGGAGGTGCGACATGTTCGGATTCGGAAAGAAAACCTACGATGGGCCTACGTGGAAAGACGTGTCCATCGGTGTGACCATCGGTAAGAAAACCATGAGCATCTTCGAGATCATTCGTAAGTTGTTCTGGAATGTGATCAACATCATCAGCAACGCCCGATCTATCTGGCGTACTTTGTGCAAGGCGGTTAAGGAGGTGTGCCATGCTTAGCTTCAACGATAAGGCTGTCTCCTTTGTACAGTCTTCCTCCTCTTCTGGCTACGACATACAGCGCAGCCTGTCTCGTAAGCGTAACCAGCTGTCGAACTTCTACGACATGGAGCTGGCTATGTGTGACTCGTGTGGCACACTTTTTGCAGACAAGCTCAAGTCGATGCCGTGCCCTAAGTGTGGCAGCACTAACGGCAGGAGTCATTCGTACAACACCACGAGTCTTGGCTATCTTGATAACATCAGGATGAACTCGTTCACCTACGCTATGGCTGCCTAATAAATGTGCAGACAGGTACTTGACAAGCAGGTATTTGATCTTATACCTATAGTACTATAGGTTACTTAACAGGTAAACCTAAAGATAAAACCTTTAGGTTAATATATTAAGTATCTTAATAAGTATCCTTGACTTTACTTAATTAAGTATTATAATATATCTAAGTATATCTTAGCCGTTACTTAACCTTACTTAAGTATAATATCTTAAATAACCTACTACGTAAATACCTTAATAAGTATATTATCCTAAGACTAAACCTAACTCTTAATTCATAAGTACTATAGGTAACTAATGCTTTGAACATTAAGACTATATTATTTCTGAATTAGAAGGTTGACCTTAACTCTTGAACAAGCAAGGCATTATGAACATTGAGGAAATCTCCCTTGTTTTGTTCTTGTTAAGCAAAGAAAACTTTGACAAGTATTTTAAATTCATCTTTGAGTTGAATCTTGAACTTGAAACTAAGAACTTTCTGAAAACAATTCAGGAATATTTCTCTGAATATCCTGATAAAGAAGTCCTTAGTGTTGAAGAATTACTTGTTTTCTTTTCAGTGAAGCACCCTATCCTGAAGAAGAGAACATCTTATTCTGCTTATCTTGAGCGTTTAGGTTCAACTGAGATTGATAATAAAGTACTTGAAGAAAACTTAAACCACTTCCTTGAAAAATATTTTGCAAGTGAGATGGTATTTAAGTTGACTGAAGTTCTTGACGGTGATTCATACTCTGTCCTTGACGAAGTACAGGAGATGTTATCCGAATTCAATGAACGCAAAGTGAAGCTTAACAAAGATGAAGACCAACTATTTGTAAAGTCTAACTTGACTGAACTCTTACAAGAAGAAGTACATGAAGCTGGATTACGATGGCGCTTGTCCTGCTTGAACGAAAGCATCGGAGAACTAAGAGGTGGTAGCCTTGGTCACGTATTTGCTAGAGTCGATACAGGTAAGACATCGTTTATTGTATCAGAAGTTTCTAACTTTGCATCGCAGTTGAAGGATGATGAGGTTATACTTTGGTGTAACAACGAAGAGAAAGGCAAGCGTGTTCTCTTTCGTATCTATCAGTCAGTGCTTAAGTGCAACAAGACTGATCTCATAAACTATCCTACTGATGCAGAAGAAGAGTTCACCAAATTAGGTGGACACAAAATAAAAATCTATGACCAAGCTATCATTACTGTTGAAGATATTGAACAGTTGATGAAGACATACAACGTGCGTCTCTTGGTTATTGACCAAGGTGACAAGGTTCGTTTCTCTGGTGACAGAGATATGTCAACTGTCGATAGACTTAAAGCTGTGTACGGTAAGTTCCGTGAACTCGCTAAGTCATACGACTGTGATGTTATTGCTGTTGGTCAGGCGTCAGCTTCAGCCGAAGGGTTGAAATGGTTGAAGACTTCTGACATGGACAACAGCAAGACCGGTAAGCCCGGTGAGCTTGACTATGCAATTGGGATAGGAAAATCATTTGATGATGTTGACAATCCTGTTTGCAGTATTAGATATATATCTCTGTGTAAGAACAAGATGAATGAAGGTAAGCATGGCAGATATGAAGTAGTGTTCAACGCTTCATGTGCCCTGTATACTGACAAGGCATCAGGTAGCTTCTCCGAAGTGTCGAAGTCCGACGACCAGTCTCCCCAAGGTTCTGGCTCACCTGAGATCAAGTCCACCTTCAAGTCACTCTTGTCTGAGATATATGGGAACCCTAACATGGAACAGAAGTAAACATGTCCGTATTCACTAACAAGGTTATTGCTCAGGCTGATATCGCCCTTGAAGAATTTGTTGCTAAGCTGGAACAGGAAACTGGTCTTGCTCTGCGCGATCTCTCCCTCGTCGATATGTTGACTGCGCTTAAAGACTATACGAAAACTGCGGCAGCAGCTAATGTAGCCCCGATGTCTCTCTCGCTTGATGAGCCTACCGTGACAACCGAAGCTAAGTCGAGTAAGTAGTATGTCTTACTGTACCATCGACATCGAATGTTCTAAAGCACCGAAGCATATGCCTTGGACAATAGGCTCGTATCTGTGCTCTGTTGGAATCGAACGCCAAGATGGTACCTCAACTGTGTGGTTCTTCAATCCGAATGATAGACCACATGAAGAACTTCTTGCTGAAATCCAACAAGAGATTGACAGCGTTGACTTCTTGATTGGACACAACATTAAGTTCGACTTGAACTGGTTGAAGTGGATTGGTTTGAATGTCAAGGACAAGCCAGTCTGGTGTACGATGGTAGCTGACTATCTCATAAATGGTCAGCGTAAACTTGAGTATAGTTTGAATGCTGTTGCCAAACGCTATGGCTTAGGGCATAAGCTCGATGCTATGGCTATGTATTGGCAAGCTGGATACGAGACGGATGAGATTCCGTTGGAGATTCATGAAGACTATCTCAAGCAGGACGTACATCTTACACATGACGTGTTCAAGAAACAACTCCCGCTCATTGAGCGTGCAAGCCTTGGCAAGATAACGGAACTTTCTTTCCGTCTAACCCAGATCCTTTCTGACATGGAAGTATCTGGTGCAGCCTTCGACAAAGAAGAAGCTATTGCTTACTGTAACCAAACGCGTGAACAGGTTAAAGCAATGGACAAGACGCTGGTCGATCTGGCTGGTATTGACTTTACTCCCTCCTCTGCTTCACAACTCAGTGCTGTTTTATTTGGTGGTTCTTGGAAGAAAGAAGTTCCTGAACTTGTAGCTCGTCAGCTAAAGAGCGGTAAGTTTAAGATCACCACACGTAAGACTAAGATTGAGATTCCTATCAAGGGACTTGGTTTTAAAGTTCCAGACGGCTGCTTGTCTAAGAAGACCGGCTTGCCATCAACTGATAAGAACACACTTGATTTGTTAAAGTCTCGTGACAAACGCTCTGAGTCCTTCCTTCAAACACTACGAGATCAGAAGAAGCTGATGAAAGTAGTGTCCTCAATTGCTGGTTCTAAAGAAGAGAAAGAGGCAGGATTGATTGCTGTCATCGGTAAAGACGATAGGCTTCATCCTTCCTTTAACCAGTGCATCACACGTACAGGTAGACTCTCTTCTTCAAATCCTAACGGGCAGAACTTTCCCCGTAATGGTACCAGCCCCATCAAAACATTCTTTAAAAGCAAACAAGGGGTTATTGTAAACATTGACTTAGCTCAGATTGAATGGCGTATAGCTGCTGAGTTAAGCCGAGATCCAGTTATGCTTCATGAGTTGAATGAAGGTCTGGATATTCATTCTGATAATGCTCTACGTTTCTTCGGTGCAGACAAGTATCCACGAGATTCAGCAGAGTTTAAAAGACTTCGTACTACTGCAAAAACAATGTCGTTCCGTCTTTTGTACGGTGGTTCAGCCTCTGGATTCTATAGAGATCAACGGATGCCTGACTACAGTTTAAAGAAATGGAAAGAAATTGTTGCAGCTTTCTACCAAAAGTACCAAGGACTTAAGAAATGGCAAGACACAAACGTGCAACTTGCTAAGTCACAAGGGTATCTTCGTAATCCATCTGGACGTGTACTTACGTTTGATAACATGATGGGCTATGATGGTGTAGAAACTGTTGATGAAAAGCAAGTGTCAAACTACCCGGTACAATCTGGGTCAACTGACATTATGTATTTGCTTATGTGGAAGTTGCTTACACGTACACAAGAATATAAACTTCTTGCTAAGTTTATTCTTCAAGTGCATGACTCTATGGTATTTGATTCTCCCATCGAAGAAGCAGAGACGTTATGTCGTGAAGCTCTCAAACTGATACACAGTCTTCCTCAACTTGCTAAAGAATACTTTGGTTGGGATATTGTGGTACCCTTGACAGGAGACTGTGAAATAGGGTATGACTATGGTAACATGAAAGCGATCAAGGAAGAAGAGATGGATAAGATCTTCGCAGATCTTCCTGCCTTCCTCTCTTGACAAATCTTCTTTCGTGTTTATCTTTCTTTTATATGCGCGTGAAAACATAGGAAAAGTCCATGTGGTTTATTTTCGATAGCATCGAACTGAAACATGATCTGGTGTCAAGGGCTGGTCGTACCTTTACTGGTTACGTACTCAAAGGAGAACGCAAGGGATATGATAAAGATCCCAACACTCCTTATGAAAAGATTCTCTTTGAGAACACTGCTACCACAGTAATCGAGAAGGGTATCGAACGCCCTAACTGTTCTATTGTACAGTTCTTCCAGAAGGCATGTTCTCCGGGTGACATTGTCATTATGAAGTTCGTTCGCAGAGGTGGTAATATGTGGGACATTGCTTCCGTTGAAAAGCTCGGTGAGAGCAGAGATCTTCCCACATATGAACCGTTGACAGAAGAGCAAGAAAAAGCTCTCAAGTCGCAAGGCGTTGAAGGTAGCGAGGCCGCGTTGGCTGCTACCGGTGGAACTCCTGCTTGGGTAAGATAAGTTAGCTTAACTCAAAAGAGGCCAGTTTATTGATGTGAATATGTAACTTGACAACATATACATCATATACTGGCCTTTTCTTTTTAGGAGTGTTATGTATACAAACAAGTATCGTCTGCCCAAAGCATTTGAGGACGCCCTTCAACCTCAACCTTATGACCCTGTTGGTGCATCAGACTACAGTGCTACGTCACTGATTGATAGTCCACGTTATGTGCAGCTCTACAAGAGACACAAGCATGAGATTGTTGAAGACCTGATGGATCAATGGTATGTCTGGAGAGGTAACGCAGTACACCATGAGATGGAATCAGCTCTTTCAAAGAATCCAAAGTATCTGGTCGAACGTAAAGTCACACGCTTTGACAAGCCTGATGGAGGCGATGAGTCAACATACAGACGGGTCGTCGCAAAGTTTGACTTGTATGATAAAGAGACACAAACTCTTTCCGACTGGAAAACTTGCTCCGCGTATATGCACGGAAGCACTGGTAAGAAAGAATGGATTGACCAGCTCAACATCAATGCGTACTTCCTTGAGAAGGAGGGGTATCCTGTAAAGGATGTTGCCATCAACGCCATCTATATGGATTGGAGACCTCAATCTGGACGGTACAAAGATGACAAGTATCCCGACTTACCTTTCAACGAATTCAGGTTCCGCGTGCTGCCTCTTGAAGAGCGCGAGTCCTACTACAAGGAACGCCTTCGTCTACACGTGGAGGCCGAATCCTGTAGCGATGACATGCTGCCAGTATGCACTCCGGACGAATGTTGGGAGAAGCCTGCTAAGTATGCCGTTTACAAGGTAGGAGCAGCGAAGGCCACAAAACTTTGTGACACTCGTGAAGAAGCAGATGAGTACATTCGCCACAAGAGACTTGGCTCTGAGTACAAAGTTGAGTTTCGACCGGGCGAACGTACTCGCTGCGAGAAGTACTGTCCTGTAAAACAGTGGTGCAATCAATACAAGGAGTGGAAAGATGCTCAAGGTAAGATATAACCCTAACTGGCATGATGACCCAAAGATCAGATATGCCATACAGTATAAGGATGAGCAGTTCTCCGAACTGTCTAAAGTCTGGGCTGAACGTGGCTTCGAACTTCTTGTCCATAAGCAAGACGTTGACCCTCTGATTGATATCATTCAGAGAGGCGAAGACAACCGCATCGTAGACGCCATGACAATTGGCGTTGGCGAGTGGTTCCTGTTCGACCCTATGCTCAAGGACGAATGGTTCATTGCTACGGACTTGGAATTTGCAGCAGCCTTTGTTGCTGTAGAGGAGCCTAAAGATGATCAAGATAATGTACAATCCTAAGTGGTGTGAAGACGCGACCGTCGAGCACGCCATACGATACACTAGTGACAACTTCGCTGAGCTGTACAAGTTATGGGCTGAGCTAGGACTTGAAACTTTCCTGCATAAGCGGGAAGGCGGACCTCTGACTGATATCATAGAAAGGGACGAGGACGGCCTTATCGTGTACGCCATGACTATCCGCGTTGGTGACTGGTTCAAGGTCGATCCTGCGGACAACGAATGGTACGTTGTTCCTAATAAGGAGTTCACGGAAAGATACCTTGTCATTGAAGAGGAAGCACCTCATGCACAAGCTTAAGTCAACGAAGGAGGTGATTGTGTAGTGATTAGATATGAATTGAAGATACCTGCCATTGTTACATATAGAGACAAGGGTATTGTCGATGTGCAACTTCGGTCTGGTATCAAGGTTACTTTGAAGGAAGACGACTTCGTTCGTTGCTTCAAGGTTATGAAGGATATCTCAACCATAGAGGACTAGCGATGAACAAGCTTGAACCGATGACTGTTGTCAAGCATTTCAAAGGTAACCAGTATCTCGTACTTGGGGTTGCTAAACATACTGAACTTGATTCTGAGTTTGTTGTTTATCGTCCACTTGATGGAGATCGCAAGTTGTTCGTTAGACCTATTGACATGTTCTTGTCTGATGTAGATAAGAAGAAGTATCCTGATGTGCAACAGAAGGAACGGTTTGAATATGTTGGTTCTCTGAAAGATATCCTAGCAGTGAAGGTAAAGGACTAGTGAATACTAACTGTGGGGGTAGCTTAAGTTACCCCACTTACACAGGAGTAACTATGTACGTCTGGCTTATCAAATGCAACATTGGTGGTTGGGGTTATGATGTTACCTTACAGATATGTGACTCCAAAGAAACTGCTGACTTTTGGCTTGCAACCAACATTAATAACATCATGAAGTTCTACAAAAACACATACGAAGATGACTTCGACGTTGTGTGTGAAAAAGTGTGCACTGATGGAAGACATGTGGAGGATACGTATGCGAATGCTTAAGAAACTTATTGGTACTGTGTGGCGCTGTGTTGCCAACGTGTACTGGACTTCTATGATCGTATTGAACTTTCCAGCTCTTATATGTGATCTTGTTATCAGAACCTGCACTACTTCTGATAAAGATCTGGCTGTAGATGATGCTGGAATCAAATACTACAAAGAACAATTTATTAACAGAACCTACAAAGGATAATCACAATGCTTTACCCTAACTCTCTCAGCGTGTTCGGTCACCGCGTTGATGTAAAAGTTTTCAGTGACCCTATTGAGGTAGTGGAGGGCGGTCAGCAGACTGATGTTGTGCTTGCACAATATGATCCTCAGACGACTACCATTTCTCTGATGCATGTTCCGGATAAGCCGGGCATTGGCGGCAGTAACTTTGTGCATGAAGTTATTGAAGCCATTGATGTGCACGGAGATTTGAAGTTAAACCATACACAAATTTCCACACTGGCGTCTGGTTTGTATCAGGCGTTTGTGTCTGGGGAGGTAAACTTTGGACGAACCAGTTATGAAACTGTGCCCGCTGGAAAACGGGAGTACATGCCAAGTATGTTCCAGTAAACATCTTGACATATACAAAACGATGAGCGGGATGTTCTTTGTTAAATGTTTTGGTTGTGGTTATGAATCTCCTCTTGTGGATACTGCTCAGCTGGCTAAGGTTGTCTGGTTGCCTTAACAGAGGTAGTGTGCATATGTGAGATCTATAAAATCAACCTATAACAAGACAAGGTTTGCTTCTAAGTTTGAAGCAGAACTTGCTAAAAAGTTCGACGAGCTTGGTATCAAGTGGGAGTATGAACCTTGTCGTATTCCTTGGCAGCCCGCTGTACGATATTATAAACCTGACTTTAAGGTTACACTTCCAGACGGTGAGGAGTTCTTTGTCGAAGCAAAGGGATACTTTGATCCCTCTATGCGAAGTAAGATGGCTCAGATTCGTGAGCAACATCCAGACTTAGATATACGCTTCGTCTTCATGCTTGAAGATAAAGTTATCTCTCGGTCTACAAAGAACCCCACCACGTACAAAACGTGGGCTAAACGACACGGCTACTCGTGTTGGAAGCCTGATACCTTAGCTGAGAGTAATAGTACTAATGTCGAACGAAAGACTGATAGAACAGGCAAACATGGAAGCACTCGAAGAAGTAAAGGAAGCCATCAAGGACGCGCATAAACGCCACCCTGAGACGCATCCGTCTATCGAGCATTCTGCTTGGATTCTCAAAGAAGAGATGGCCGAGCTGAAACATGAGCTTTACAAACCGGAGAGATGGCGTGACACTACTGCGATTTGTGAGGAAGCCTGTCAGGTTGCTGCTTCTGCTATCCGCCTGATTGCTGATATGAAAGTCCGTAAGATGGAAGGATATAAGGAGCACGAACATTACCGTCACGCAGCATAAGCTGAGGTAATCTATGGGAGTCATGTGTTGGCTCAAAGATCACAACTGGGAAAGCACTGAAGTGTGGACTGGCACTGCGTATGACATCATCCGTATTGAAGTCGAACAGTTCAAGTGCTCTCGTTGTGGTAAGACAAAGAAGTCTGTCCGAGTGTTTGGTAAGTTGAGTAAGAAAGTAGCAGAAGATATTGTTGACAATTCCACAGGAGTGGTTAATGATAGATATGTGAAAGAAACTTCACCCAATGAAGTTATTACTCTTACCGATACAAAGGAAGACAAATGCAAGAAGGCAGCGTAAAAGCATATAGTACCGCTCTTCTTTATGCACTGACAGCTAACGGCAAGACAATGACGTGGCAAGCTCATGCATATGAAAACGAAGACGGTACAGCCAGCATACTTATTCAGTCTGGTTACGAAGGTGGTGCTCTTAAGGAGACTACTCGTTCCTATGACTGTGGTAAGAATGCTGGTAAGAAGAATGCTACGACTGCGCTACAACAAGCTGTAAATGAAACTAAGTCTAGGTTCAAGAAGCAGCTTGATAAGGGATACAGGGAGAGCAAGGCTGAGCTGTCTGCTCTCCCTATTCGTCCTATGCTAGCTCAGTCTTATATAGATCATCAAAACAAAGTCAGTGACGACACGATCTATATCTGTCAACCTAAGCTCAACGGTGTACGTTGTACAGTTCAAAGACATGGTGACAAGATAACTTTCCTGTCAAGAACAGGTAAAGTATATGATGTCTTGTATCATCATAACAAACTCTGTAAAGAGTTGTTTGAAGTTATGCCTGATGGATGTGCATGGGACGGTGAGATTTACTGTCATGGTATGCCACTGCAAGATATAGTGTCTGCTGTCAAAGCATACAGTCCTGCCACAAACAAGTTGCAGTACTGGGTGTACGACACTATCAGTGAAGAACTTCAGTTTGAACGCATTGCACGTTACCGTGCTTTGCTTGCAGATAAAGATCTTAAAAAAGTTGTGGCTTGCCCTATTGACTATGTCAAAGGAATAGTTAATATAAAGAAGAAACAAGAAGACTATCTTGCAGAAGGATATGAAGGACTGATGCTGCGTAAGTACAGTGCTAAGTATCGGCAAGGTGTTAGGTCTTATGATCTTCTGAAGTATAAAAACTTTAGAGACACTGAGTACAAAGTCACAGGGTTCTCAGCAGACGTAGATAAATGTATTATCTTTGAGTTCTTTAACAAAGGTAAACCTTTCTCTTCTGTTCCATGCTGGACAAAAGCACAACGACAAGAAGCATATCGGAGGGGTTGTTTAGACTTCAATACTTGGATAGGTAAGAAGGCAACAGTACGTTGCTCTGACTTCTCTAAGGATGGAACCCCCATCGGAAACCCCGTAGTCACAGCCATAAGGGATTATGAGTGAGCTTCTTCGATATGATTAACAAGGCACTTAAACATTCTGATGAGGTTCCAATTCCTTCTCGTAGAAAGGATGATCCTTACTGGGGTACGTTGCCAAGGATGTGTCGTCAGTGCACAAACAGAGAGGAAACAACACCTCCAGCATCCTTGAAGAAAGCAGGAGTTAAACCCTGCCAGTTCTGCAAGGTGTTTGAGAAAGCTTGCTACATTGCGTCTACAGTGTGCCGTCGTGTTGCAGAGCCTCTTAACTTTAAGGTAAAGAAAAAATGATTTACCTTTCTCCGAAAAGTTCAAGACTATCGGAAGAACAATGGTGTACTGTTATAAGAATGTTGGCTAACCCAAACATAGCTCAGTCAGACATTGCAGCTAAAGTAGGCTGTAGTCAGAAGACAGTGTGTAATATACTTTGGGAAGTATTTCCTAAGTCTTTTGTTAGACATCGAAAGCAAATAGCCAGACATAATATACATCAAGCGCGTAAGAAACGTGGAGACTTCTGTACTAGAAGATACTCAAAAGGTTACCTGCTAATACTCGCACCGAAGTGGTATGCGAATAAGCAGGAACGTGAGTTTATTCCAGCGCATGATGCTATAGTATGCAGACGGTTGGGTTTATCCTGTATGCCAAAGGGCTATATAGTTCACCATAAAAATCAAAACAAACTAGATAATAGATATAGTAACTTGATGCTAATGACCATCAGTGACCATATGTATTATCACAGAACAGGAAAGTATAGAGTATGAAAGATACTGCATGGTTCAAGGCAAAAGAATTTCAGTGTAAGTGTGGGTGTAACACAAACGAAATGAACCAAGAGTTTGTAGATAAGCTTACCCTTGCACGCGAAATCGCCGGTATTCCTTTCGTCATTACTTCTGGATACCGTTGTCCTGCACACAACAAAGCTGTTGGTGGTGTAGCTGGTTCATCCCATACAACTGGATACGCTGCTGATATCAGTGCGGCTACTGGTGAACAGAAGTTCAAGATTGTTCAGGCTCTTATTACAGCAGGCTTTACTCGTGTTGGTATCGCTAAGTCTTTCATCCATGTGGATAGCGATCCCAAGAAGCCGAGTCCGACTATTTGGTTGTACTAGGAGCTGACATGAAGTTCCGTGCTCGTTACCGTGGTAAAGGAGCCAACGGAAAGTATGTTACAACTCAGATGTTTATTAACGCAACAAACGAAGTTGAAGCTAAGGAAGAAGCAAACAAGCGTATTCCAGAAGTGGTCAAGCGTTTGACTGAGCGTGAAGGACAGGATGTTGGACATGTTGTCTGTTGGAAGATTGAACCTCATGAACAAAAGAAAAGAAAGGAAGAAATGTATGTCGGTTAATAAAGAAGCTGTGTTGGAAGAAGTGCGTGCTCAGTTGGCTGTTGAGAACTGGGTGAAAGATGTAGCTAAGGAGAATGAAGCCAGTGACGAATACAATCCTCGTTCTAATCGTCTTCTTCTTTGGGACTGCTTTGCTGATGAAGTAGGCAGACACGTTGAAGAGTACACTGTTCCTCAGTACGGTGACTTCCCTGATGACAATGTTGCTTCTTGGTCTGCTGATGATTGCATCAAACAGATTCAGAAGTATGTGAACCGTATGGATTCTAACTCTCGTGGTGAGCTTGAAGCTACGCGTGACCTGCTCAAGATTGCACACTATGCTTCTCTTGTGTGGTGCAAGCGTCTTGGCTTTGAGGAAGCTCTTGCGGAAGTAAGGAAGGAACAGGAAGGACAGCCTGAAGTTCAGGAAGAGGTGCAGAATGGGTAAGGTATACTTTGTCTTCCAAGAAGAGTCTATTCTTGGTCTACTTAAGAACTATGCAGCAGCTGGTAAGTTTGGTTTGCAGGACGTTGAGTACCTGCAGGTGAAAGACAATGCAGACTACAGTGAGAAAGGTTCTGTCATCACAAAGGATGACGCTGTAGTCTATGTTGACTTTCAGCCTGACTGTGAACGTGCTCGCATTATTGCACACGAGCTTAAGTGTCCTATCCGTTGGTGTGATGAAGCTGGTCTTAAGATGATTGATGTTAAGCAGATCTTTAGGCTTGACCAGCAGGCAGCTCAAGCTGCTGTGGAAGCTGATGCTGTTGCACCTTTTGCACAAGGAGTAGAACTCAATGCCTAGTACGTATGTCTTTTATCATGAAGATGCTGACGGGCATTGTGCTGCTGCTGTCTTCAAGTACTCCTGTGACCAGAACGAAGAGCTTGACCTTCGCTCCATTAACTACGGGTATGACTCTAACAAGATGTTCGGTGATCTCGAAACTGGTGCTCGGCTTGTGTTCCTTGACTTCTGTCCTACTGAAGAAGACCTCAAGGCTCTTCATGACAAAGGCTTTCCTATTGTAGTTGTTGACCACCACAAGTCTTCTGTGTGGGCTAAGGATTACGATACGACAGGTACAGACACTAAGCCTTACATCCGTGTGTATCACAGTATCTATCAGTCTGGTTGTGAGATTACTTGGGGAACCTTTATGGGTGAAGCCAAGATGCCTCCTGCTGTGTGGATGATTGGTAGGTACGATGTGTGGGATCATCAGGCAGACGAACGCATTGTTCCTTTCATCACAGGTATGAAGCTCATCATCACCGACCCTGCTACGGAAGATGGTTATGAGTTCTGGAAAGCGTGCTTTGAAACTATCGACACTCTTCCTGCAGATGCACCTGACGAAGAACGTGCTAAGCGTATGAAGTGGGATGTAGTCCTGCAACTTATCAACATGGGTAATGTTGCACATATGTATCGCCTTGGCCTTGCAGAGGAACGAGAACGTAATGTGCACGACATGGTGATTGAAGGCAAGAAGTTCCTTATGGTGAACTCAAAGCTTTCTGATAGCTATGACTTCCCTATGCAGAAGCTTGATGATAGTTACTTTGGCTTTGGCTGGTACTACTGGGACGGAAAGGAATGGCACTTCAGTATGCGCTCTGAAGGTGATAACGACCTTACTACCGTTGCTGGTATCCGTGGTCATAAGAATGCAGCAGGCTTTACGATGTATGGTTTCCAAGACCCTAGCATCTATCTGAAGGCTGCTCATGAAAGTAATTGATCCTTCTGTCATAGTCTCTTTGCAATCTGCTCCACACTTCATCATGCAAACGATTGAAGACGCTGGACGTACCTGTTATAAATCGGAGGATAAAATCAATGAAACTTCTCACGTGGCTTTCATCGAGCGACTTGTACGTCGAGGGCACGAAGCTATGCTCGAACACGGGTACGCTACTGCACACTTTCGGGTTGACCGTGGTGTCTCTCATGAACTGGTGCGTCACCGCCTTGCGAGTTTCGCTCAAGAAAGTACTCGATATTGCAACTACAAGGATAAGGACATTGAGTTCGTAAGACCTTCTTGGTTTACTAATGAAGAAGCAGACAAAGCTCTTGAGAATTACAGCTACTACTTGGCTAACCCTAGTCAGAATACCAAGAAGTACGCTATCATCAAGTGGTTCGACATATGTCAAGACACAGGTGTTGCGTACAAAGAGCTTATAAACCACTGTGGACGTAGCCCACAGGAGGCTAGGTCTGTTCTTCCTAATGCCCTTGCCACTGACATTGTAGTAACAGCTAACCTTCGAGAGTGGAGAACTATCCTTAAACTTAGGTGTGCAAAGGATGCTCATCCAGACATGCGGTACATTATGCTACGGCTGCTGAGTGATATGCACAAACTCTTTCCACCTGTGTTTGAAGATATCTATCAGCTTTACAAGGAGGAAGTAGATGCGCTTGCTAGAGATCTTGTATACGTTCTTCCACACACGGAAGAAAGTGGAACAGACGCCTGAGACATGTCACTGGTGTAAAGACTATCCTTACTGGGATTGTTGCAATGCTTGGCGTGACTATGAAGACTACTGCTCCACGTGTAAAAACTTTAAACCTGCAACTAATGAGGATATAGAACATGACTAAGTTTGAAATCAAGGCTACCTGTAATGGCAAGGACTACAACATTGACTTTGAAGTTCCGAAGGATATCAAACAGGAAGACTGGGATCAGTTCTCCAAGCTGTTGAAGATGGCCTGCCAGCAAATGGGTAAGTAACCCTTGACAAACTTCTAATAAGTCTTATACTCTTATAAGACACATCGTGTTACCTTAAACGTAGTTGTTAGCTACGTCAGAGACAGGTGGACTTTATCTCCTTGGTTACCTGTCTCTGTCCTAACGCTTAACTAACTAGAAGGTTGAACATGATGGAACAAGGCTCTCTTGCGGATCTCCTTACTCTCGCTAAGTCTGGTGACGACAACAAGCTCGCTGAAATGATGGCTATGAACGGCGGTGCTATGGGTGGTCAGTAGTGGATGTGGTGGATCCTGATTATCTTGTTTGCTTTCGGAGGATTCGGGAACGGTATGTTTGGTAATCGTGGTGGGGCTGCTATGCCCAATAGTGCTGCGACTTCTGATACGTTCCAGATTATGGATCGTCTGAACTCGCTTGGTAACGGGATGTGTGATACTACATTCTCTCTGAACAACAGTATTCGTGACGCCCGTGACGCTGCCTCGAAGTGTTGCTGCGAAACCAACCTGAACATCGAACGTGCGTCTAACGCTAATCAGCGTGCGACGGATGCTCTGTCTCACCAGCTTTCCGATTGCTGCTGCCAGACGCAGCTCCGTATGCAGGATCTTGCTACTGGTATTCGGGAACAGGCTACGGCTAATCAGTTCCAGAACCAGCAGGAATTCTGCGACATCAAGACCCGCATGGCCGCCAACCATTGTGAAACGCTTGCTGCCATTCAGGCTAATCAGGCGGCGATCATTGGTTACATGACTCAGGAAAAGATCAGTGGGCTGGAACGCGAGAACGCTGCGCTTGCGATGCAGCTGTCTCAGAATGCTCAGACCCGTGCTATCATTGAAGCACTGTCTAAGACTTCTACTACCACGCCTGCTGCCTAGTAGTTAAAGCATAGCTTGATAGTTTGGGGGAGCTACGGTTCCCCCTTTCTTATAAGGACTAAACATGTTTGGTGTTCCTTCGATTGAAGAACGTATTAAGCAAGCTCAGCGTAATGCTGAAGTATATAAAAGTGAACTTGATAAAGCGGTGCATAATGTTGAACGCTATCAAGGTTGCTTGAACAAGGAAATGTCTCGAGTAGGGGAGCTTACCCTGCTGAAAGACGTGCGGGACGGCAAGCTCCTCGTACTCGACCGTGAGAGTATGGAACCTGCCCGCATCGCATTCCTCTAATGGAGTACGTATGGCCTGTGGGAAGAAGAAGAAAAAGAAAGGTAAGTAACTTTTCTTTAGGCTAGGGCCTTGACAACTTTTCGTTAGTGATTATCTTATAATCAAGAGCGACAGTTGCGTGGACTGGCTGTACTCTGGATTGTCTCCTTGGTTGCATACACACGCAGAAACCCCTTGCCGGAAAGATCAAGAACGGCAGGGGGTTTTCTATTAGAGGAGTTACGATGTCGAAACTTACTGCTCTCGCAGAATACGTTCATACGTGGGCACCTATAGCCACACAGCTATTAGCTTCTGACAATGACGCTGTTAAAATGTATGGTGTTAAGATTCAGCAAGAAGTGGATGTTAAGAAACGTCAGCTTGAAGCAGAACTTGGAGAAGCTAAAGCTATTCTAGGTATGACTCTAGCAACACATCCTAGTCAACAGAAAGAAGTCAGCAACCCTGAACTAGTAGAGCATTCGACTATTCATGGTTGTACAGAAACACAAGTTAAAACAGAATGCACTATCGAACTATAGATACAAAGAAACCCCCTTTGGGCCTTCGGGCTCTTAGGGGGTTTTTCTTTTGCCTAATTTTTATCTTCAGGCATATCAGCAAGTAGCTGTTTTATTTCATGCACACGTGAAACATTGACACCGTTCTTGAGGGACATGATCTCAGCAAACTTCTTGAAACCAAAGGCAGATGACACACAGATACCAAATGCTATCTGATACCAGTCAGGCATAGTAGCAAAGGTTTCAAACCCATGTGTTACCCAGTCTGCTGTCCACGGACACCAAGCAAGAATAAGTGGCATAGAGATAACTACTGTCCAGAACTCATCCTTCCATCCAGAGTTGTCGAGGGAGTCTTTCTCCCACGCAATATCTCCCACCACCCCAGACTTGTAGAGATCAATCTTAGCAGCAGCTCTCGCTTTAGCTACTTCGATCTTACTCTGCAACTCTACCTCTTTGAGTTTTTGCCTACTCGTGAACCATCCCACAACACCGGAAACAAGTGCTTCAACAGGCTTAGCGATTATGTCTAGCATAGTTAATCCCTATAGTCAAGACCTGACTGCTTAGCCACACGAGTAAGTTCCTTCATCAAAAATTCTCTACGCTTCTGCAGCTTTTCCTTTTCTTCGTAGAACTTAGTACCCGTAGACTTGTTGTTCTTTTCATTCAACTTCTCAAGCTTGCGTACACTATTCAAGCGAGCATTGATAGAATCATATCTACCCTTGAGCTGCTGAATAGTTCTGTTCTTATTTCTAATCTCAGTACGTTCATCAGGAGAAAGAGTTGTATCCTTCTGTGCAAGCTCAAGTTCATTCAAGCCAGTCTGCATCTTATTACGAATCTTGCTGTACTCATTAAGTGTATCACCATAACCAACCTTACCGAAGAAAGAGTTAGCAATAGGTACGTTCTTCAACTCAATAGGAGCACCAGTAACAGGAGAAGTCAACATGCCGAGAGCCTGTGTAACTACTCTACCAAGGCCACCCATGTACGATTCAGTAAGATGCTGGATGGTTTCAGGAGACACATCAATCCAACCCTTTTCAACCTTAGACCCAAATGTCCAAGAGTTCAGTGTCTCTGCCACAGCACGACACCACATAGGATTAGTACCCCAGTACTTCTGACTGTCAGGTACTTCACCCTTAAAGCTGTGTGTACTTTCAGGCATAAGAGCATAACCAAAGCTGTTCTGGTTGGCTACTACTTCGCCGATAGGACGGAAGATAGTAGGCAAGAAGTTCAACATGGAAGCTCCACCAGTAGGATTGAAATTATCAAATGAAGCACCAAAGATTTTAGCAGCAGCAGAGGAAGGCTTGGTGCGTCCACTGATTACACCTTCCATTGCGTTTGCAGCTACCCAAAAGATATTGTAACCATAAGGCAATGGGATCTTTACATACCCACCATCACCAAAAGGTGCAGGTATAATAAAGTTACTGTCCTTAATGTAGTCAGGAATCTTATCATACTTACTTACACCATCGTCATCGTCACCCATAAGCCACCTACACAGTAGTGCATGTGGAATACCACAAGCTACTGAGTAAGCCATGAAAGCAGCGGTTCTCTTTGCGTTGTTTGCAAAGCTATCTCCACGCCTCCAGAGGTTACGCAAGATACGCACGTTACCACCGATGTTAGCAGAAGAGAATGCCCACAGACTGTTGAAGAGAGGAGCCCACGAACCCTTACGAGTAAAGTTAACCGTGATCTCCAGAGCTTCGTTAGCTGCACGTTGATGTGCAGTATCCATCATCTCTTGCATCTGTTGAGCTGGCCAACCATTACGCTTAGCTTCCTGAGCAATATGATTGTCAAACTCTTGTGTCAGAGCAACGAACACAGAGAACCGAGTAGCATTTTCAGATACGTCAGAGATAGTATCCAGATACTTAAGAGCACCGTCAAGAGTCTTACGAAGGTTACCCTTCTGCTTTGACAGTTCACGTACATCCTTGTACATAGTCTTGTAGTCATTAGCAAGGAACATACGAGTATGCCCACCAAAGTCTACAAAGTTCTTGTACATTTCCTTAAGGTACGCTGCATCCTTACCAGTATATTCCTTACCGTTCATCTCTGACCAGAGGAACTTAACCATACGGAAAGAGGTAGCATCCTTAATGATACGCTGACGAATGTTGTTCTCCTTGCCAAGCAGGTTGTTTGCCTGTGCTTCAGAGATTACATTACCTACGTTAAAGATAGCAGTCTGAATATCACGAGGATAGTTCTTGATAGCGAACACAGGGTTATACGTAGTCAACAAAGCAGAGAACTTCTGAGTCATCTTACGAATGAAGTTAATGACTGCACCTGTTTCAACAGTGTTCTCGTTACGCAAAGCAGCAGCAAGAGCTACGTCCTTGATAGCAATACGAACACGGTTACCTTTGTCATCAATCACATTGATGAACTTGTGTCCTTCACCCTCAAGACCATGTGACTTCCTCACATAGTAGAGAGTGCCATCCCCCTTCTCAGACATACGGAAGTATGGCTGTCCCTTCTCATTCTTATCCGTAGCGATTTCCCACAGGTCTTCGTTAGGAACTTCTCGAACGAGGTTAAGCAGACGACGAGACACATCGTTCTTCTCACCGATGTTTACAGTATCCATGATCTGCAACATCAAGTGTGTAGAAGGACTTTCTGCAAGACCTTCCCGCCCCTTCGCCTTCTTCAACAACTCCCGACCACCAACAGAAATACCAGCCTTTGATCTCTTGTGTGCATAGTCAGGATCAAGATCGTCAATGAACTCTTCCCAGTTCTTCAACGGGACATAGTGCTTATAGGTAGCACGAAGCTTATCAGTAAGAGTCTTAGGTACAATACGATACTTATCCAGCATGTCCAGATGGTATCTACCAAGCTGGTCAAACTGTGCAGCAATCTCATTCATACCCGGCACATCAGAGTACTTGTCAATGATAGCTTGTGCCTGCTGGTCAGAAAGACCAGAAGGAGACTCTAACGTATTCTTACCACGGTACCGCCTGTTGACTTCAGCGTTACGTTCCAGCGCATGTCGAGCCAGAAGGAACTCATCAAGGGCAGACCAAGTAGCATTCACTCTGTCCTGCTCAGTAACCTTACGACCAGCCTTACGCAGGTCATCAAGAGCTTCCTTTACAGCAGGAATATCAAGCTTACCAATCTGTTCACAAAGCGGTGCAATCCGCTGATTCATAATATCAGTGCGAATGCTGTTAATTCTATTCACCATACCCGTCATATGACGGTAGATGTTTGTAGCAGGAGCGATAACATTCTTACCAATCGTATCCTTAATGTACCTTTGCACAATCTGAATACGACGGTACTTGTCATACATGCCTTCTACAAATCTTTCAAACCCAGTATGCGGAATGATCTTACCATCCATACCCACAGACTTGCCAGTGTTCTTGATCTTAACCATACGGTCAGTCCATGTCTGCTGGTTCATCTGTGCACGCTTCCACTCTTCAAGATAAAGAGGAGGCATATCAGTGTAGGTAGTATCTTCATCCACCATGAAGCGAACTTCAGGAGAACTGTACGCAGGAGTAGTATGACTGATGTTATCACCTTCAAACAAACAATAGCTCTGGGCATTGTTATAGTTAAAGGTAGTACCAGCCACACCCAAGTCTCTCAACATACTAGAGATCTGCTTAGTGTTGTTAGACTGAGACACAAGGTATTCGTATACATCCTGTCCAGTCACACGTTCAAGATAACCCTTGTTCTTCATAAACTGAGTAAGTTCATTCTTATCAAGGAAGACACCGATGTCTTTACCCAAGAACTGGATATGCATACCATCCTGTGCAGGAATCTGCTGAGGAGGCATCTGCTTAAACAAACGATTAAGATGTTCTGCAACATATCTTTGTTCAGACAGAGGACGTTCCCAGTTCATGAACTGTTCAAAGGAAGGAGCATAGTTCTTATATACCTGTCCGGGAAGACCAGACTGCTTATTGTTGAATCTCTTGTAGTACTCAGCAAGCTTCATAGGATTAGAGAAGTAAGTTCCCCAACCATATGGAGCAGAGAAATCATCTGCACCTACAAGGTCAACACGTTCGTACTGAGGAGCAACATCATTCAAAGCTGTGCTCATGTACGTAGCACGACCCCAGATAGTGTAGTTAGAAGAAACACCTTGAGGCTTGTTGCTGGCAAGGTTCTGTGCAGAAGCAGCAAGGACATCCTTAACATCAGCTTCAGTAACATAACCATCTACACCAAACAACTTCTGATACAACTTACGAATAAACTTGTACAGGTCACGAATAACAGGAAGTCGTTCAAGTAAAGACTTAGGAGACTCACGCTCAGCTATCCAAGCAATGAACTCTTCTGTACGAACAAGGTCATTAGCGTTCTCGTATGCAGGACGCTGACGTTCAAACTCTTTCCACAGAGGAGTACCATAAGCGTCACGATAGACAGCAGCCATGAACCCAGTAAACTGACGAGGAGTCATGATAGCACGCAGACCATAGTGAGCAACACCTTCGTGCATAAGCAGACGTACTGCCTGTGCCTTGGACTTTACTCGGTCAGCAAACACATAGATCTTCCCATCACAGTATACTGCCTGTGGGATAGCTTTCTTGTTTGTATTCTTAAAGGACAGATTAACAAGAGCATCATGCACAGCAGTAGGTACATTACTGTCAGTAACAGAAGAACAAATGGATACAACATCCTTTAGACCGGGAAGCTGAGTCAACGTGTTCTTCATCCAGTCGTACACTTGCTGAGTAGCTTCAGCAGCAAGCTGGAAGTCTACTTCCTTTTCCTGCTGAGTGTACCGTTCAAAGGACTGGCGCTGTGTTTCAATGTTGTTACGAATCTGCTTAGACCGCTGCTCTTGCTTGTACATACGCTTGAGCTGTTCAGCTTCAAGATCACGACGAGCTTGAGAAGTCTCTTGAGGAATAGCTTGACGCTCAGGGATGTTACCGTCCAAAGCATTATCATAGCTAGCCTTATCTTGAGCTACCTTAAGCTGTGCTTGATATGCAGGAGAAGCTTCATATGCACGCTGCTGTTGTTCAGCAATCATGTTACGCATGTACTGGTCAGCAGCAACCCTGTCAAGATCAACCTGATTGTTCAGAGCAGCAGCTTGCTCAAGAGCAACATTCTGCTGAAGAGCACCGTACCTTTGTGAGAAAGCATCAGCACTAGGCAGAGCAGCTTGCTGATTAGATGTGCCCATCTGTGCAGCTTGCCAGTCAGCAAAGTCTGCATCCCACGTATAGGTAGGATCGTTGGTCAGCTTAGCTGTACTACGCAGAGCACGTGCATTCTTAAGCAGAGCATCAATACGTTCCTGTGTTTCCTTATCTGAGAGATCCTTCAACTGCTTACGCAAGTCAAGTTCAAAAGGAACAGCAGGGTCAAGCCTATCTGCCTTAGCAAACAAGGCATCCATGTTCGTCTGAATCTCAGACAAGTCCTGTGAACGTGCAGCAGAACGAGCAAGGTTGACGGCAGATTTTCTAACTTCTGCCTTCAATCTATTTGTCTGTGCAAGTTCTTTGTCAATACGAGCAAGCTCACTTGTAATAAACTCATACTGGCGATCATTGTATGGAATAGCATTCTGCAGCAGGAGTTCAAGGAATACATTGTACTCACCCTTACGTGCCTGCAACTTAGACATATGTTCATCAGCACGATTGAGCTTACGCTGTACGTACTGCTGAGTATCTTGAATGCTGTTTATAATCTCAGTGTACTTGACTGGATCTTTCTTAAACAGAGCTTCCTGATACCTACGGTCATCAACAATCTGTTCAGCTGTAAGGTTGGTATCGTAGCCAAGATTCTTAAAGCGTTCTGTTACAGTTTCACGGAAAGCCTTACGAGCCTTCTTATCAGACTCAGAGAGATCTTTCTCAAACTGTTGCTTACGCTGCTTAATGTCTTCACGCTGGGCCTGAGCAAGCCGAGCAAGCTGAGCAGCATACTTCTGCTGGGCACGTTCAAGCTTCTTGATGTACGCGTCCTTTGCTTCTTGCGTAGCAAGCAGAGCGTACTTAGGAGACGTACCTGCACGAGCAGTAGTCAATTCATCCTTTGTCTTACGCAAAGCATTGACAATAGGATTACGAGCACGAGCAAAAGATTCTTCAGAAGCAGCTACAGCTTTCTGTGCCTCTACACGAATAGCATCACGCATGATGCCTTCACCCTTAGAGATCTGAGTGAAGGGATCAATCTTAGTTAGCTCTTCTTCAAACTTAGTCTGAAGTTCAAGAGGCGTCTGGTCTGGGTTAACATACGGAATGTCTGTCTTAGGTGAATGCTTGAACATGTCAACCATAACGCTAGCTCCACCAGAGGCAGAACCAACAAGAGCACCAGCAATACCAGCTTCCATCATACGGTCGAAGTCATCAGCAGTAAGCTGAGCACGTCCGTCCTGAATCATGCTGTTTACTGCACCCAACCATTCCTGTGTGTATTCTTCTGCACCTTCACCAATCATGGCCTTGGGCAGAGACAACGCAGAAGCCTTGAGCTTTTCCTTAAAGGAACGTTCAACAGAGTCAGGTACTTTAATACCAGTCATTTTACGAAGCAGCTGACTTTCACCACCAAGCAGTGTAACAGCAGACTGCAAGATACCAGTACCAATATCCATGCCGGGGTTAGAAGTAAGTAGCCCTCCCTCAGCATAGTTACCGGAATAGTTTTCACCAGTGTTCAGTACAAACTCAGGAGCCATTGCACCAATCTGTGCACCAACAGTAGCGGTCACAGCTTTAGTAGCAGCAGCACGAGCCTCAGCTTCAGCAACACCAGAAGCTACAAGCTGAGCAGTCTTCTTTTCAATAGCACCAGACAAAGCACCAGCAAGTACCCTCTTACCCGCAGCAGCACCTACGCCACCACTAGCCAGAGACATACCTACATTCAACGTCTGTTCACCAAGAAGACTAGCAAAATAATCACCAAACTTCTGAATGCTGTCTACGTCTTTGTAAGATTCAACAGCAGCTTTCAGTTCAGGAGCTTGTGCTTCTTCTTGCTTCTGCTGTGCATAGAACATCAAGTCACCAGCAGTCTGTTCATGGCCCATAAGGTCAGCAAGAGCAGCACCACCAGCAGCAACAAGAGCTTGTGTCTGAGGAATAGAACGAAGGAAACCCTTTACATATTCACCATGTTCTGGCTTCGGTTCTTGATACTCAAACGATTGAGAGTAACCACCATAAGCAGGCATCTCCTGCTCAAAGGAAGAGAACGTAGGTTGAGCACTTACGGCAGGAGCTGCCCTTCTCGGTGCACCACTACCTACAGGAACACTAGTCGTAAACTGCTGACGTGGGTACGCAGCTTGCTGAGCAAGAACGTCTTGCAATGGCCCCTGCTCAGTAAGACCGGGAACCATCACAACACTATAGGGCTGTACACCAGAAGAGATAGGTGCAGCCTGTGCAGCAGCATACGCTTGTGCTGCAGAAACATCCGTATTCAAAACACCATCCAGTGCCATAACTAGAATACCTTTCTTTGGCCCATATTTCGATTCTAAGGGCCTTTAATTAGTTAACGTATAAAACCATAAGCACGAGCTTGTTCAAGAACTCTAGCCTGCCTTGCAGCCTCAGCAGCGGCAGCTGTCTGTGCCTGCTGATCTACAGAGAGTTGAACAGCACCAAGCTGCTGGCCTCCAAAGTTGAAGCCAAAGTTATTGTAAGGATTACCCTGAACGCCAGAAAGACCAGTATTGAAAGTAAGAGCAGGAACACCAGCAGGCATACCCATAGCTTGGTCAAACAAACTTTGTGTGTTCTGTGCAGTAGGAGAGTTACCGTACACTACTTGTTCATTAAACGCATAAGGGATCGTAGTACGGGGGCCAAGTCTACCTTGTATAGAAGTCATACCCGTGTACATATTCAGAGCAGCAACTTCTTGTTCAGGAGTCATCTGAGGCAGGATAAGATTATTCGTAGCAGAGTCAATTGTAGGAGCCTTACCAGTAGCAACGCTTACAGCCTGAGCCCACTTAGATCTATCAAGCTTCTCAATGTTCTCCATCTGAGCAGCACGTAGACGAGTATCAGCCTCAAGTTCAGCCTTGTACCTATCAGCACCAGCTTTAATACCAGCAGCTCCAAGAGTAGCATTAGCTCCCATAGAAGCAGCACCAAGAGTAGCGTTAGCACCGATGCCTGCAACATCAACAGCCTTCTTGTAGTCAAAGCCCTTCTCTTCACGCATCTTAGTCATTTCATAAGCGCGCTGTTGAGCAGTCTGTTGAGCTGCAACATTAGCTGCATAAGTCTGGTCAATCGTATTACCAAGCTGCATCAACTTAGCAACACCATCCATACCCATAAGAGGCTGCTGTCTACCTACTTCCTTACCATCTTTATCTATGATGATAACTTCCTTGGTCGTAGGATCAACAGTAACCTTACCATCAAAGTCACGGTATACAGTGTCTCTCAGTACGTTAGCAGTACCAGTAGGGTCACCGATAAGGATACGTTCACGGTTGTTAAGAATAGACTTCTTAGCAGAACGAGCCTGTTCATTAGCCTGATTCAAATATTCAGCAGCAGCTTCTTGTTCCTTAAGCTGTGCATCAAAGAGCTTACGTTCAGCAAGGAAGCGATCGTTGGTTTCTTTTTCCTTACGTTCGCTTTCCCACATCTGACGACCAGCATGTAGTGCAAGTCCGATAGAAGGCATTACACATTACCTCCAGTGAGATATTGCAGACCACGAGCAGCACCAGCCCAACTGTTCTGTGCCTGTTGATTAAACATACCAGCAAGATTAGCAGAACTACCACCAGCACTACCAAGACCAGAGAGAATAGAAGAACTGTTCACTGAAGGAGTAGCCTGATACGTTTGCAAAGAAGCACCCTTACGATAGTTAAGTGCCTGTGACTGACGAGACAGAGCAAGGTCTTCAGCTTGACGAGAAGCCTGAGTTCTAACCATAGCTTCAGACAAAGCTTGGCTTGTACCCATGCGGTTCATATAGTTAGAGAAGGCACCAGAGTTAGCGTTGATACCAGCCATGCCCATAGAACGAATGTCCTGCTCGCGCTGTTGTGCATAACCAGTAGCTACGTCAGCAGTAGCTTGATTCATAAGCCTGTCACGAATGACATCCTCACCTTCAGTGAGCTTACGAATAACAGACTTCTCAGTATCTCTATAAAGAGGATCAAGTTCTCGCTGTTGCTGGATGTCAGCAAGACCTCTGTCTACTGCGTACTGTGCTTGTGCTTGACCTAGAGGTCTAAGCGTTTGAAGATCTTCCATACCATACTGAATATTCAAATCTTCAAGAGGCCAGTACTTTTCTTTCTGTCTCTGCCAAGCTTCGGAAGCGTACTCGTCCTGTTTCTCGATAGAGCCAAACGCAAGGTCAGCATACTTTGACGCTTGGTTTGCTGATTTAATGCCGGAGTAAATGTCGTACCCGGTAGCTGCAAGATTACCTACAGTACCAAGAGCACTCCATGTATCACCCCAAGACCAGTTATCAAAAAGTCCCATTGTTTATTTTCCTTGTATGTTTGGCTTACCAGCCACCATCATCGCCACCATCGTTCTGACCGTTGGCTCCAGAACCAGTGCCGTCACCAGCTTGTCCTTCGCCAGTGCCTTGGCTATCAGAGCCACCATTGGGGCCACCATTGTTATCTCCGTCGCCACCACTGCCTCCGCCGCCGTCGTTGCCAAAACCACCACCGTTACCGTCTCCGCCACTACCACCGGAATCGCCATCATTACCGGTAGAGCCGTTGTCACCAGAGTCGTTACCGGCATCATTACCTTCGTTAGCACCACCTTCACCAGTAGTACCAGAGTCAGTACCTTCACTTGTACCACCAGTAGCTGTGCCACCAGCAGTGTCAGATTCAGCGGCGGACGTAGAAGCAGCTGTATCAGCAGCAGTACTAGAACTTACACCGCCAATACCAGAAAGACCAGAATCATTTACACTACCAAAGCCACCAATACCACCAAAGTTACCTTGGGTTGCACCGTGTGACATAGCACCGCCACCTATGGCACCACCAACACCTGTACCAAAACCACCTTGGTCAGTACCAATACCACCGAAGGAACCAGTACTTGCAAAGCCTCCCTTGCTGTCTCCACCAAAGGAACCAGTGTCCATACCTAATCCACCAAGACTAGACATAGCACCAGCGTAAGCAGCAGCAACAGGGCCAACCATATCTCTACCCCAAGAAGAAGTAGGATTAGCCATACCGATAGAGTTGTTTACAGCAGCGGTTGCATTAGCTACAGCGTTAGGACTCAAAGACTTAGAACCAGCAATAGCATCATTGATAGCCTGAGCAAGAGACATGTCGTTGATTGTAGCCATGTCCATGTTATGCGTAGCAATGTTGTTAGCGTAAGCTGCACCAATCTGACGACCAGTAATCTGACCAAAGGTATCTTCCATGACATCACGTGTAGGTTCTTCTGCACGTGCGTCGAAGGCATCAGCAAGCAAGCCACCAATTGTGGGGCCTACAAGTCCACCAATCATTCCACCAATGGGGCCACCAATAAGCCCACCAAGTGTACCAAAGGCCATAGAACCCATCGTTGTACCTGTAGTCATACCAAGAGAAGCAGCACCGATTTGTCCTACAGTACCTGCAAGACTACCGGGAATACCAGATAGACCAAAGTTCAAAGCAGCATTAACAGGTGCGTTCAAACCAAGAGCAAGTCCGGTCTTAGTAGCAGCATCTAATCCCATCTGGCCAAAGCCAGATATAGCCGCATCCATAGCTTGCTTGTCAGTGAAGCTATGCCCCTTATTAGAGGGGCCAGCATCATTACCCTTGCTAGAAGAACCACCCGCAGTACCACCACCAAAACCATCTCGTCCATCACCACCGGTAAACTCTTTACCTAGAGTGGTGCCTTTGTTAGCCTTCTCCTTATCGGAAGAAGACTGCTGGTTAGAGAAACGGTCTTGATTGTCATACCATTTATTACGACTAGAGTTACCTTGAGTACTGCTACCACCTATACCGTAGTTACCCAGCACCGTTTGGTAGATAGGCAACATTGTAGTATATGTAGGGAAGTATCCGTAGTTGTTCATTTACTTCCACCTCCCAAAAGCCATAACATGATAAGCACTGTCAGTTACTGTAGACCCATCTGTTTTATGTATTCTAAACCTAGCCGTGTTATTTGTTCTTTCTATACATTGACACATACTAGGATAAGAAAAGTTACCGGGAGTACAAGACACACAATAAGCTTCTCTGTCTATAAAAGCAATAGGAAAAGTCCACGTTATGTCATACGCACCGGGTGCTGGAAAAAATTTACCTTGCAAGACTTTACCATCAGGGAACTTAGCATACCATCCATTAGTATCATCACCACCAGTGATAACACCTTCTTTATCAACACGTGTATTAAGTGCATCAATCTGATTCTGAAGAGAAGTCAAAGCATTGTTAATAGACATGTTAAACGAATAGGTGTTCCAGTCATCTGTGTAAGGAACATCAAGTAACTGTACTTTGTTTTGTTGTGCCATTTACTTCTGTTCTCCTTCCACAAGTTCACCCATAGATGAGGCCAGAATGACTGAGTGTACATGTGAGTTAGACTTGAGTTCAATCTCTACAGTTTCACCTCTAAAACCAGAGGGAAGCCTAAAAGGCTTAGAGTCTACTATATTCTTGGTAAATCTTAGCTTGCCATCTACATAGTAGTTGAACACCGTCTTGTCATAAAGTTCTATAGTATTTGTTTTACACCAACCATTCACAGGTTGTTTGTTTACGTATACCATGCCAAGAGCTGAACCAGCTAGTCTACCTTCCCAAACAGGAGGTTCAGGTTTCAAATTAGACAACTTAGTAAAGTTTACTTGTGCACAACTTAAAGTAAACAAACCTTGTGGACTTACATTAACCTTAGACCGCCAACGGAAAGACTTGTTAATACGACTGTCAGTACCAAAAGAGTTAAGGCTATATTGCGTCTTGTTCTCTAATGGATAGCATACATACAGTTGTGATTGTTCTACATCATTATATATAATCTTAGTTGGTTGTGATGTGTAGACCATACCTGATGATACAATACTATTATATACTGTACTATACGTGTAACTATCCAAGTCAAACAAAAAGCCAGCTGCTTTCTCAGTAGGATTCGTAAAGAATCCATAGTAAGTATTATTTAGAAAAGCTGCTTGCAAAGATTCAGGATGCAGAGGAAGCCATTCGTCTTGTGTAATAATCTTCTCAGTAATAAAGGTAGGACTTGCACTGTTGATAAGAACAAGACCATTTGTACTTGCAAAGATTACACCATTACGAGTTGATACAATAGAGCCAGCAGACACACAGGGACAGTTCTCTTGGATAGCTCTTGTTGTAGGTTTAGTCGGATCTGTTACTGTAATAAGTACAGGAGCAGCTTCGGTACAAACAACAATTGTATTACCAAAAGAACCAAGACCTACGATAGGATAGTCAATAGTTACTGTATGCTCATAAGGCCAAGCATGTGGAGCATTCCAGTCAGACACATAGATAGTAGAATCTTTGTATGCTGCGAACAAACCATTCTGCAAAGACACAAGACCTTTAAGTCCATCTACTGGTGGGTCCCAGTAAATAGAAGGACAAGCTTCACCAAGCTGTGTGTTTGCTTTTTTATCTAGGTACTCATACCAACCACCCGTATTCCACGTAGCATTAGGATTATTAGTTACATGTGACGGGTTGATGTCAAATTGGTCAACATAGCTGTACAATGCTTGTCCTGAAGAAGTTACTTCAGACCGGTAAATATATACTTTATTCACACCTGTCTTCGCACTGTCTGTGTCGCTAATATTACTCACGGATATTTTTACTGTCTGTCCGGGACGTACGTCTATAGTCCGTCTTGCAGCATCCCAAGACGTTGCATAAGGTTCACTAGACTTACCTACGTCGATTGTTCCATCTGGCCACTGTCTAACATAACATACAATATAAGACCTAGCCTCAATATCACCAGAACCAGAACCACTAACAGACATTATACTATAGCCTGCACGAGGTATACCAGCAGTATAGTATGGCGTGCCACTTTCACCAAGACCATTCGTGTAATCTCTGTCTTCCAGAAGAGAACTATCTGTTACATAAAACCCAGTAGGGTTCATGAAATAGATACGGTTGTTCTCGTCATCATAGACAGGACCCTTAGCAACCTTAGTGTCAGTAGGCCACATCAACCAGTTATACTTCTTGTTCTTCCATTTGTATCTATAGATAGACTGAGTAGTACTAGGAATGTATTTGATAATAGTATCAGCATAGTGAGGTCGAAGCTCTCCACTCCACAGCTTAACGTCGAGAGCTTCCTGTGCAAGAGTAGCGGGTAAAAGCCGTGGAGCTATACGAGGAGCAACCCCGCTAAACTGTTGGAATGTTAGTTTCATAATGTCCTCTACATAGCGTTATTGACCAGCAGGTTCTGCACTAAGCGGACGCAACTCTGGAGGGGACTGTCTCCCTTCCTTCTCACTTTCGTAACTGCTCTTGCAGTGTTCCTTCTGCCAGAAGAACAGCCCGTCTACGAACTTGCAGGGCCATGTTCTTACTCCATCCCGCGCCCAACGATAACAACGCGAGGACAAGGTTTCGTCCGGCCAGCCGCCGAGGAGCGTATTGAGGAGCTGGTCGACGGCGATC
>ERZ832317.479-NODE-479-length-58324-cov-12.923458_pt1 | contig 58324 bp, 95 predicted proteins | sample MGYA00519695_ERZ832317 | MGnify/ENA primary metagenome ERZ832317 (study PRJEB31850, sample SAMEA3708726) | human gut metagenome | biome: human gut; feature: human-associated habitat; material: faeces | place: China | collected 2014 ...
AGCGAATTGTACGGTGTGAGCGTGCCGATTTTCGTAGATAACGCCGAATCGCTGAATGAGTTCAATGTGCCGGATATGGATGCGCAGTTAATTCTTTTGAGCGTTTCAGAGGACAAGCAGTTGAAAGTGGAGGGCGTATAGAATGAAAGAAGTAGCCGGAAAACAGTTTGATGTAAGCAAAAGTATTGAAGCTCAAAGAAAGCTTTGTGAAGAAAAGGGATATCCGCACTTTGCTCCGCGTAGCGGTAGATGCTTTCGGTGTAATAAACAAATCTACGAACCTATTGAGCATGAACGCAAAAATTTGGTTACCGGAGAAGTGACAGGGCATTATATCACCGGAATTGATGTGGAAAAAGCAGGAAAAGAGTTAGTTACAGGTTGTCCGCATTGCAGCCGGAGTTATTGCGATTGAGGAGGTAGACATGCAGTACATAAAAGCAAAATTTCCAAACAGCACAAGAAGTTATACATACCGCACAGAGGATTCTGTAAAAGCCGGAGATACCGTTGTAAATGCAAAAGGAACAAAATTGACGGTCACTGATGAATCAGTTGATATGAAGTGGGTTGAATCCTATGGTGCTGAAAAAGTAGCAGTTGTCAAGAAGTATGAAGAGCAGGCAGATGCCGTAGAAAGAGAGGAAAAATAATTATGGCAGAAACAAAGAAGCAGGAAGTAGCAGTATCAGAGGAAAAGAAAGAGGTCGCACACAACAACAAAGTAACAGATTATAGTCTTGGAATTTTCGGAACATCCGACAATTTCATCATGGCAATGCAGATGGCAAAGGCACTGGCAAGTTCCACAATCGTTCCACAGACATTTCAGAAAAACGATGCAAACTGTCTGATTGCCATTGAACAGGCACAGCGGTTAAGAGTAAGCCCACTGATGGTTATGCAAAATTTGTATGTAATCCAGGGTAGACCGTCTTGGAGTTCAAAGTTTCTGATTGCGGCAATCAATAATTCCGGCAAATTTGATATAGAATTGCAGTTTGACGAAACAAAGGACAAGAACGGAAAGCCATTCTCTTGCACCGCTTGGACTATGAAAAATGGTCGTAGGGTTGAGGGCATGGAAGTAAACATGGATATGGCAAAGGACGAGGGCTGGCTTGGCAAGAATGGTAGCAAATGGAAAACCATGCCGCAGTTAATGCTTCGGTATCGTGCCGCTTCTTTCTTCTCCAGTCTGAATTGTCCAGAGCTGACAATGGGGCTGTACACGAAAGAGGAAATGCAGGACAACGATTTCAAGGAATATCAAATGGAAGATTTGCAGGAACAGGTTAAAAGAGATATTGCCGAAAATGCCAACTCAAAGCCATTTATTGTCGATGTTGACGCAACAACAGTCATTGAAGATTGTGCCGCAAAAGAACAGGATAAAGAAGTAGTTGATGATGAAGATTCCAAAGATGATAGCAATGAAATTGACTTTTTGAATTAAAAGAAAGCAAGGAATGTTTATGATTATTAGTAGTGATAAAAATGTGGAAATCAAAGGAAATGAAGATGAAGTAGCAGATGATTTTGTTTTAATTGTATTTGAACTTCAAAAAATCTTTGGAAGAGAAGACCTTATATTTTTTTGCTGGAGCGATTGCCGCATCGGATTTCGCTAAGCGGGAGGAAAAATAATGAGAATTATAAGCCAAAACGGAACAATTGATATGCCATACGATATGTGTTGTGTTTGGAGACAGGAAGAGGTTATTTACTGCCGTGCTATTGGAAGTGATGATAATGTCGCGATGGCTACTTATTCTTCTATCGAAAAAGCTGAAACGGTAGAAATACTACTTAGGCGAAATACTGTGCGTTTTTTAGGATTTCAAGATGCTGAAAATTTTTATTTTCAGTTCCCAACAGAGGAAGAATTTGAGTAGCCTATGGAAGTTTCATCTTATTTAGAGTTCGTGCAGAAAGGCATGGAAGATAATATTTACAATTTCTGCAAAGAAGGAAAATGTAGCCAATGCGGTAACTGCTGTTCCAACCTCTTACCTATGAGTAGAAAGGAAGTGGATGTCATTCACAGATATATTCGTAAGAACCATATCAAAGAGTGTAAGCACCTGCTTCCTACTGCGAATAGACCATATGATATGACTTGTCCTTTTCTTGATACAGACAAGAGTTGTGAGAAGTGCCGTATTTATCCAGTACGACCGGAAATCTGCAAACAGTTCATTTGTGACAATGAGCAGAGGGCAAAGCACAACCGGAAGTTGTTAGGGCAGACACGAGACATTGTTGATGTAAGAGAAGAATTTTTTGGAAAGTGAGGTGGTCTATTGATTGAAGAATGGAAATGGGTAAAGGGTTTTGAGGGCGTATATCAAGTATCAAACCTTGGAAGATTGAAGAGTTTCAAAAAATATTCTGACGGTTATATTCTTTCTGAAAATAACGAAAAGGGAGGATACCTGAGTGTTGTCCTTTATGATTCAATTCAGAAAAAGCGACGTTGTACTAGAATTCATGTGTTGGTGGCAGAGTCTTTTATTGGAGAAATTCCTAAAGGATACCATGTTCATCACATTGACGACAACAAGCAGAATAATGTTGTTACCAACCTTGAAATTATACATCCAAAGAAACACCGAATAGAAACGCATAGACAACATCCACAAATCAGTACAGGAATGATGAATTACAATAAGTTTGAAAGACCTAAACATATTTTACAGTATGATTCAGATGGACATTTTATCGCTGAATATGCAAATGGACAAATTGCAAGCGAACTTACAGGAATTTGTCAAAGAAATATCTTGCAGGTGGCAAACGGAGAAGAATACAAGCCGGGGAAGATAAGAAAACAAGCCGGTGGGTATATTTGGAAACTAAAGGAAAGTGAGGTGGTTTAAATGCTTATGCGATGTTGCGGTTCATCATCGGCAGGCAACAGTTACGCTTTAATCAGCAGCAGTGGTGAGATTCTTGCCATTGAAGCAGGTGTGAAATTTATGGACTTTAAGAAAATGATTGATTGGCGTATTTCTGATGTGGCTGGATGTATCGTCTCACATGAGCATGGTTAGGAGACCATGCACGATACATAAAAGACTTTATGCAATCTGGCATTCCGGTTTATACAGCGTTTGAAACGCAGACCGCACTTGAAGCCATTGCCGGAGAGCGAACGACAGCCATCTCGCCTAACAAATCGTGTCAAATCGGCAGTTTTACAGTGGTACCGTTCAATGTGCCGCATGACACAGAAATTGAGTGCTATGGCTATTTAATCAAGCATGAGGAAATGGGTAAGTTACTGTTTTTAACAGACTTGGAATATTGCAAGTATAACTTCTCTGGATTGCAGGTAGAACACGTCATGTGTGAATGTAACTACTCGATGGAATTTGTTGACCGTGACGAACCGAACTATGAACACCGTCTACGAGGGCATATGAGCCTTGATACGGCGCTTAAATTCATATTTACTAACGATAATCCGGCATTGCGAAATGTCGTGCTAATACACTTATCAGATAAAAGCGGAAATCCAACACTTTTCAAACAAAAGGTGGTAGAAACGCTTAAATATGACACAGAAGTTTATGTTGCAGAGAATGGTTTAGAGGTTGATTTTAACCTTTGTCCGTTCTGAAAGGAGAAAATATGAAAGTATATGAGTTGATTCAGGAATTGTCACAGTTTAAGGCTGATACAGAAGTGGAGTTCCATGTAAAAGCGACATTCGATACCGATATTGAAGCGGAATTTGACCGAGACAATGAGGATGACACGCAGGAAGTAACTGTAACCGCAGAATTTGATGACGATGTCGTTTTGGAAGAAATTGAGGATAACGAGAACAGCATATATCATCCGAATGTCACTATCAATCTTGAATATTAAGGAGGAGCAGAGCAATCAATGAATAAAGTAATTTTAATTGGAAGATTAACAAGAGACCCAGAAATCAGATACACGCAGGGAGAAAATTCAATGGCAGTAGCAAGATTTACTCTTGCGGTAGACCGCAGATTCAAAAGAGATAATCAACCTACGACTGATTTTATAAGTTGTATTTGCTTTAGAAAAACGGCTGAATTTGTTGAAAAATATTGTAAAAAAGGAACAAAGTTGGTGGTTGAGGGCAGTTGGCAGACTGGAAATTACACCAATAAGGATGGAGATAAGGTATATACAAACGATTGCCTTGTTGATAATTGCGAATTTGCTGAAAGCAAGTCAACGGCAGAACAGAATCAGAAAAAGGATGATAACACTGGAAATGATGATTTTATGAACATTCCGGATGGTATTGAGGATGGATTACCTTTTAATTAGAGCCTATGGCGGTTGCCAAGCGTGACCGCCAAATAATAAGCAGAAAGGAAGTGATTTAGATGGTTATTTTTGAAGATGAGGGGCAGCAGAGCGGAAAGCATTTGAAAAAACATCATTACTGGAGCGATTCCAACATTGAGGTTAAAAGAGTGCCGCTTCCGGTTGGTGATTACATAATTGCTAACGAGAAATCTATTGATGTTATTTCACGTAAGGAAGATAGAGGAATGAAAGTTAAAAAGATGGATTTCCTTGGAACTTATGATGTATCTGTAGATACTAAGAAAGATATGCAGGAGATTGTAGGAAACATCTGCGGACGTCAGCATGGAAGATTCCGTGATGAGTGTATTCTTGCTCAAAACAACGGAATCAAACTTTATGTATTGGTAGAAAACGAAGATGGAATCAAATCCATTGAAGATGTTTTTAAGTGGAACAATCCACGACTTCACCGATATAACAAAATTGCTTATATGCACCGGATTGGCAAATGGCAAACAACAAAATTGCCAAAATCAAGACCTACCGCCGGTTCAACGTTGGCAAAGGCAATGATTACTATGGAGAAGAAATACGGCGTTAAGTTTGTTTTTTGTTCGCCAAGAAATGCAGGAGAAAAAGTTGTTGAATTATTAAGCAAAGGAGTTGAAACGAATGGCTGACAAACGGATGTTTTCAAGAAAATTGATTAGTTCGGATGTGTTTTTGGACATGCCATTAACTGCACAAGGATTGTTTTTTCATCTGTGCATGAGAGCCGATGATGATGGATTTGTAGATGCTCCAAACCGAATTGTAAGAGAATGCCAGGCAACTCCAAAAGACCTTGAAATCCTTGAAAGGAAGAGATACATACTCACGTTTGAAAACTCTAACGTGGTACTTATCAAACATTGGTTTCTGCACAACTCGATTGCAAAGGACCGGTACACGCCAACACTGTATACAGATGAAAGGTCGAGAGTCACCTTAAAATGTGGCAAGATGTACCCGAATTGTAGCAAGAGTGACAACAAGAACTATACGGAAATAAAACGTACAGATAACGACTTGGAAACGAATTGTAACCAAACTGATAACAAAGTGGAACGTAGAGAAGATAAGGTAAGAGAAGAAAAGAAAAGTGATATTGTCGAGCAGAGCACGACGGACACTTCTTTGGTGAAAGAAATCATTGATTACTTGAATGAAAAGACTGGTGCAAGTTACAGATACAGTACCCAAAAGACACAAAGTCTTATCAATGCAAGGCTTAAAGAAAAATTCACTTTGGAAGATTTCAAACGTGTAATTGACAGTAAATGTAACGATTGGAAATCAGACGAGAAGATGAAAGAGTATTTGCGGCCCGAAACTTTGTTTGGAACGAAGTTTGAGAGTTATCTGCAAAATGCTCTAAAGATTTTGAAACCTAGAGCAGAGCCGGAAGAAGTTGTTCCGGAAGTTGAGGAAGAGGAAGTAGGTGCTGACTGGTAATGCGATATAAAGTTTACGAGTTTAACCCGGATGATGCTTACAACTTTGCTCGTCATGTTGGAATTGAGGTTAAGGAACACGGTGGCGAATTGTTTTTTAAGACTTGCCCTTATTGCAAGCCAAGAGCAACAAGGGGAAATGTTCGCACTTTTTCGATAAATCTTAAAACTGGACAGTTTAAGTGTTTAAGAGCCAGTTGCGGAATCTCCGGCAACATGGTAACGCTTTCAAAGGATTTTGATTTTTCTCTTGGCAACGAGGTTGACGAGTATTACCGTCCAAAGAAAAGATACAAGCGGTTGAAGCAACCAAAAGAAGCAATTAAACCAAAGCCGGAAGCGATTCAGTATTTGGAAAGCCGTGGTATATCCGAAGAAGTTGCCAAAAAGTACGAAATTACCGTACAGACTAGCCATCCAAACATTCTTGTATTTCCGTTCTATGACGAAAATGGTGTACTGCAATTTGTCAAGTATAGAAAAACGGATTTTGACAAGGAAAATGATGCCAACAAGGAGTGGTGCGAAGCAAGCACAAAACCGATATTGTTTGGAATGAAACAATGCGATGATAGTTTTGATACGCTCGTACTCACAGAGGGTCAGATGGATTCATTAGCAGTTGCTACGGCAGAAATACCAAACGCAGTGTCTGTTCCAACCGGTGCCAAAGGCTTTACATGGATTCCCTATTGTTGGGATTGGCTTTGCAAATGGAAAAAAATCATCGTTTTTGGAGATTTTGAGAAAGGCTCAATATCTTTGTTGGATGAACTTGCAAAACGTCTAAAAGACCGTGTAGAACACGTCAGAGAGGACAATTACAAAGACTGCAAGGACGCAAACGAGATACTTCTCAAATACGGAGCAGAGCAGGTTAGAAAATGCGTTGAAGAATCGGTTAAGCTGCCAATCGACAATGTGATTGATTTGGCAGATGTAAAAGAACTTGACCCATACAGCATTGAAAAGATACCGACCGGTATTGCGGATGTAGACAACTTGCTTTGCGGAGGAATCCCATTCGGTGTTGTTACCATCGTTACTGGAAAATCAGGAAAAGGAAAATCAACTTTTGTAGGGCAGATTATAACAAGAGCATTAAACAAAGGTGACAATGTTTTTGTATATTCGGGGGAAATGCCAAATTATCTTTTTAAGAATGCGATTGATTTTCAAATTGCTGGACCGGCAAACGTAGTGGAAGAAGATAGGAGAGATTATGTAAAGCGTTACGTTCGCAAATCTGCGAAAGATAAGATTGTAGAGTGGTATCGTGGAAAGTGTATGCTTTACGACCGCACTATGGTTAAAGATGAAGATACTGACTTGCTGAATACAATTGAACGTATGATAGTAAGCCAAAATGCAAGGGTTATTGTGATTGACAATTTAATGACAATGATAAACAAAACAAGAGTTAAGGGAAGCAAGTTAGAAGCACAGAGCGAAGTTTCAAACACACTAGAGGATATGGCTAGATTTTACAATATTTGTATTATCTTAGTTGCGCACAAAAGGAAAGATAGCGGGATTGATGATGAAGATATGGACGATTCGATTCGTGGCGATTCCGATATTGTCAATTCGGCAGGAGTGATTATTCACTACAACGTAAATAAAGATGAAAATACGATGGAAAATTATCCGAGAATAATCTCGGTTACTAAAAATCGTGTATTTGGAAGAACTTCTTACAGAGGTTGGAAAGTACACTACGATGAAAAGTCTAAACGAATCTACGGAGACCACGATGATTTAAATATTTGTCTTGGTTGGGATAATGAAAGCGATGGATTTGTTGAGGACTACGATAATTCAATATTTAGTTAGGTGGTGTTTATATGGGAAGCGTAAATGCATCGCAGATTCCAGAAGAACAGCATATGTGGACTGATATTTGGAATTGGCGTAAGAAATATTACTACCCGGAAGATGATGATTCTTGGTGGAAAGAGTTTACGGAAACTGGCATTGCAATCGGAGAAAAATACGCAACTAAATTATCGCATGAGATTATTTTTGCAATATTTAATGATGTGCAAAGTCGCAGTAAAAAATTAGAACAAACGGAGTAATGATATGAATGAACAATTAAATATTTTTTCTGTATTTAGAAGAGATTTTAGAATAAATAACAAAATTCGTTTAATTGAATTATTTGCCGGAGTAGGTTCGCAAGCTATGGCACTTAAAAGATTAGGAGCGGACTTTGAACATTACAAGGTTGTTGAATTTGATAAGTACGCAATCAAAAGTTACAACGCAATTCACGGAACAGATTTTGAACCTACAGACATAACTCAAATAAGCGGTTCTGATTTGGAAATAGTTGACACTGAAACATTTACTTACTTACTTACTTACTCTTTTCCTTGCCAAGATTTATCGGTTGCCGGTAAGCAAAAGGGAATGGTTAAAGGTAGCGGCACAAGGTCCGGGTTGCTATGGGAAGTAGAACGATTGCTGAATGAGGTTGGCAATTTACCACAAGTGTTACTTATGGAGAATGTTCCACAGGTTCACGGAAAGAAGAACATGGAAGATTTCCAAAAATGGATAGCATTCCTTGAAAGCAAAGGTTATTCAAATTATTGGCAGGACTTAAACGCAAAGAATTATGGTGTTGCTCAAAACAGAAATCGTTGCTTTATGGTTAGCATTTTAGGAAATTATAAATTTACATTTCCAAATCCTATTGAACTGCAAAAAGTGATGAAAGATTATCTGGAAGATGAAGTTGACGAGAAGTATTACATCAATAACGAAAAAGCACAGAAATTGATACAGAAACTAATTGACAACGGAACACTTCAAAATACAATCACTAGAGCAGAGCAGAGCAGAGCAGAGCAGAGCAGACTTGCGTTGACGGAACAATTAACGAGCCAAGAGAAAAGCGAGTCGGAAACTGCATTAAGGCAAGATATGACGCAGGAATCTCAAACTTGCGGTCAGATGGAAACTGTATTGTTGAAAGGAATGGTTGATAAACAATTAGAACCACAAGCACAAAAAATTGACGTATCATCAACGCTTATGTCAAGAGATTATAAAGGGTTAAATAACTATGGAACAAATGGAGTGATTGAATGGAAAGAAAAATAGGGAACATATTTGGCTTTTCTGGCGGTAATTACGCAGGTAATGTGTATGACAAATGCCATTTAAGTCCTACTCTAAGCACTATGCAGTGGGGGTGTAAACAACCGATGATTGTAGAAGCAAATTCAATCCGTATGGTTAGAACGGAAGAAGGGAAGGCATTGAGAAAACAATATGAAAAGCCTAACCAGTTAGGATTTATGGATAATGGGACCGGTCAGCATCAATCAAACACAGTATACGATGAAAAAGCACTATGCCCTAATATTACTACTGTTAATGGTGGTGGAACACAACAAATAAAAGTTGCGACACAATATCGAATTAGAAAGTTGACACCAAAAGAATGTTGGAGATTGATGGACTTTTCGGATGAAGATTTTGAAAAGGCAGAAAAAGTTAATTCAAATACGCAGTTATATAAACAAGCCGGAAATTCCATTGTTGTAAATGTTCTTGTTGCAATTTTAGGACAGTTATTGCAAGGAAAAGAAGATTTATATAAGGAAATTATTTAAGAAAGGAGCAAATGAAATGTTAAAAAGACAATATCCAATAATGATGGGGTTGGGAACAAAGATTTTAACCGCATATCATCATCCAAATTTTAAGAATGGTTTGATGTTTGCAATCTTGGACAGTAAGAAAAAATTTCCAAGAGGTCACAATGTAAGCAACGATGAATTAAAACAGTCAATGTCTACGGTCAGAGCAGAAATATATTTTAGTGATATTGATACACTTGACGGATTTATCAAGCAACTAAAATATGAGCGAGATTTGTGGGCGAAAAAGATTGAGAAGAAAATAAAATATAGCGATGTGTTGAAAGAAGCACAATCTCTTGTTTCAGAAACCATAGTTGATTATAGACCGGCTTATGGATTATATGTTGATGGAATGGATGATTGTGAGCAAATTCCTAACGCAATAGTATGTTGGACAAAAAACGGTTCAGAATTTATATACATCAAGAAAGGAGACTATGATGAAAAGATTAACTAATAGCGGGAAAGAAATACCTACGTTGATTGATAATGCTGAATATTGGCGGAAAGCGTACTTTAAATTAAAAGAGTATGAGGATTTAGAGGAAAAGAGCAGACTTCTTAAATTGCCACTTGCTGATGATAAAGTAGAACACAGAGAATGTGTTCATACTAAAGCAACTTGTCACCACGAAGAGTGTAAGTGTTCTGAATGTCCATTGACGGAGTTATTTTTGGTGTTACGAAGAGGCTTATGCAAGTAATGTCTTGCTGGCATTGAATTAGGAGAATCCAAAGCAGAAACAAAACTGAAAGAATTGAGGTGTAACAATGATTGATTGTAATATTTGCAAGCATAAAGAAGATTATTGTATAGGATGCAAACATGGAGAGTTGTTCGAGAGGAAAAATGTGTCAGAATCTAAAAAAATATCAGTTAGTAATGGAAATGAATATTGCGGACATTGTGGTTATTTGTGTGACTACGCAAGAGGATATAAAAAGTTTTATTGTATTAGGTGCGGCGGACTTAATTTAAGAAGTTGAAAGAATTGAGAGGTGGAGAATGAATCGTAAGAAACGCTATGGTGTCTGGAATACCAAAAAGAAAGAATTTCAATTTGGTATTTGCGAACCAAGCAAAACAAAAGCAAGAAAGAAATTATATGAAAAGATTGGGAAAGATGCCTACAAATACAGATTTCAAATTAAAGAATTGAAACTAGGCAATCCAAAGGCTGAAAAGTTGCTGACTATAGAAATTGGAGGTGATAACAATGGCTCAATGGAATAGAAACACAGTCCCAAAATGTAAGATTAAAAATTGCTCAGATGAAGTTTTGGCAACGGTAGAACACATAGGATATGGCGGAAAACTTTATAGGAGAGTGATTAAGGCGGTGTACTTCCCATATCATCACTGTACTATTGAGGATATGGCTTGGAATATGAACGATGGTATTCCTAGCAATTGGGAATATTCAGAAGATGATGATTCATATTGGATTCCGCAAGGTTGGTATGAAGTGTGCGATTACTTTGAGGATTATTCCTATTCACAAATTACAGATTGCGTAAAGGCTTGGATGAAGTTACCTAATCCATATGAACCAAGAGTTAAAGAGTTTGGAGGTGGAGAAAAATGAAAGTAGTAATTGACATACCTAAAGATTTCACAGGAGATTATATTGCTGACAAATTCAAAGATTTCTTTTCAAGGGTTATTGCGGATATTGATTGTAAAGGTATGTGTGGTAGATACGAGAAAGAAATTGCTGAAATGTTTTTAAAAGCATTTGATGATAGTGAAGAAAAGATTTCTTGCAACTGCCAGAATAACAGCAATCCAAGAGATAATGAGCCTTGTTGCAGATGCGATAGTAAATTTTCAGAAAATGATGATACAAAAAGCAAAGTTACGTCTCTGGAAACTATAGTAAGGATGGCAGACAACAAGCCATATTACGAAATCAAGTACAAAAAAGTCGGCGAAGATTATTACCATGTAGGTTACAGTTCATTCAATATTGATAATGTATTGAAATGGCGTGATGAGTGTTTTGAACTTGTTGATGTGAAATACACCAATGCCGACAGGATAAGGAATATGTCGGATGAAGAGTTGGCAGAGTTTATACAGAAAATAAAAACTACTTGCTTTGTAGATTTTATAGGATATGCAAATAAAGACTGTGAGCAAGATAAAATTTCTTGTAAAGATTGTCAAGCAAAAGCACCAACAATACTTGAATGGCTTCAATCAGAAGCAGAATAGGAGGTAATTATGGATGGTTTAATTATTAAAAAGAAATGGTTAGACCTTATTGTTAATGGCAAAAAGACCATTGAAATAAGAGGAAGTGATACAAAAAATGAAGGAGAGAAAATATACCTTCTTGAAAGCGGAACTCACAAAATTGTTGCAACTGCCGTAATTAGTGCTACATATCCTATATCATGTTCTGATTGGTCAGAAGAAAGAGAAGAACATTGTGTTGATATTTCTTACTCAGACCTAAAAAAAAGATACAAAACACCATATGCATGGGTATTATCTGATGTGACGCCTATTAAAGACATATGGTACTACAAGCATCCACAAGGTGCAGTGATTTGGGTAAAAAATGTAGAAGTTGTAAATAAAAATTAGATATGATTATTAGCAAAAAAGGAGAGAGATGAAATGAAAAAAATTTTTGAAAAATGGTATGTTTTATTTATGTTATTGAGAATAGCACGACATAACAAAATCAGAATGAAATTTAAGAAAAAGTATGATAATCCTTTTGGTGGTTATGGAGAATCTCTTGAAGATATGACATTAGAAAAATGTTATGAAAGGGATAATAGGCTTTATAAAAAATCAAAAGAATTAAAAGAATATGAAGTCGCATCAAAACCTCAAAGAGATGATTTTGGATTATATGCATATGTAGACCAGCATTGTGGATATTGTGAGGATGATTATTACGGAACAATATACACAAAAACGCCACTTAAAAATAGATGGTTAGAAAGAGGTTATCAATGCTAGGTTGATAATCAAAAGTAGAATAGGAGGAAATATGAGCGATAGTTATTGGAATTATGAAGATGACAAGAATATCATCTGTCCTTATTGTGACGAAGAATACGAGCCGTTTTACGAAGAAACATGCATAGGCGGTGAACGCGTTAATTGCTATACCGAAGATACCAACATATACACTTGTGATAATTGTGGCAAGAAATTTACAATGTATGGTTATCGAACCGGGTGGAAATATCGCACCGAAACGATTGACGGAGAAGCAACAGAGGAAGAAATTGAAAATTTGCGAGATTAAGGAGAGAGAATATGAAAGATAGATTTTTATTTAAAGCAAAGAGGATGAAAGTCATTGTTGTTATTGCAACGGATTAAATAAAGCAATCGAGATTGTAAAAGCAGGTGGCATGAATAATAATTCAAAAAAAAGTGACTAAGTAAGTAAAAATACTAGAAAGGACGGATAACATGGCAGTAAACAAAAGAGCAGCAATGCGGAGAGAAAAACGCGTGCAGGAGAAATTGACCGGCGGTAAGCCAACACAAACAAAACTTATGGCAAGGGCATACATAACTGGTAAGAATGAGGGATTTGAACTTGCTACTGGAATTATGTTTCTTGCACTTTGCGAAGAATTTGGATTTGGAAACAAAAGAATCAATCGACTTATTGAACGTATATCCGATGAATCAGTAAAGATGGATGAAGACCCAACAAAGTTTAATGTTGATTGGTACATAGATAAAGTCAGAGAGAAATGCGGTGTCCGAATTCTTAAATCAGATGAGGATGAGTGAGGTGTTTGTTTGAGCAATATCTATCAAAAACGATTGTACGATAGAAGAAAGCAGAACGGACTTTGCATTGATTGTGGAAAGCCACTAGATAGAGACGGCTTACGATGTATAAGTTGTCGTGGTAAAAAGTCGGAGAACGAAAGAAAAAATAAACAATGCTATAAAGAAGTTGGCATATGTCCTATTTGCAGAAAGGTTCCAATCGGCAGTAGTGAATCATCATGCCCGGAATGCCGTGCAAATGAATCAATACAATGCAATAATCGAAGAAACAAAAGTGAAGAAGCACGAAAGAGATATAACAAAGAACACAAGGAATGGGCGAAACTTACATATAAGAAGGATGTAGAAAAAGGTATTTGTCCACGGTGCCGTAAGCGAAAAGCCGATTACGGGTACTTGACTTGTGGAATATGCAGGGAGAAAAGCAGAAATAGGCAAAGAGCAAAGGCTAGCACCAAAAAGAAAACATGGATTGAAAACGGCTTGTGTTGCTTTTGCGGTGGAAAAGTAAAAGATGGATACAAGGTATGTGAAAAGCACTATCAGATGAATGTGGAAAAATCACGCTCACAAAAAGCGAAAGAAGCAAGAAGAGAGTTACAAGAGAGCGGAATATTATATTAAAAAGGAGAAATAGACCATGGAAAGATTATCAGAAGAACAGTACAGAGAAGTAATTGCGGAAATCAAACATAGTGAACTTCCGAGAAAAACGCAGGAGTTTTTGATTGCGTTGGTTGATGAAGCCAATAAACCAAACAAAAAATTATAGAATGAAAGGAAAAGGCTTATGAGATTAGGAAAGTATTTATCCTCATTGACTAAGCCGGAACTTGATGAAATTGAAAAAATTTGCAATTTCACCGAAGATGAAGAACAAATATTCAAATGCATATCAAAAGGCTATACATTAAGACAAATAGAGATGAAATGCAATATGTCGGAATCAACCGTCATAAGAAGAGTATCAAGAATTGATTGGAAAATAAATAAGGCAAAGGAGATGATAGAAGTGAAAAAAGAAATTCCAGTATGTGAAAAGTATAACCTTACTATTGAAGAAGCGTCGGCTTATTTTAATATTGGAAAGGATAGAATGAGGGAAATTGTGAACGAAAACAGAAATGAACTTGTTCTTGTTATAGGAAGAAAAAACCTTATAAAAAGGAAAAAGATGGAAGAGTATCTTGACAGGACAATGGTTTTGTAACTTCCTATAAATAACTATTATTTGCTACAGAGCGTTGTTAGTGATATAATTATCTTTTAACAATGCTCTTTTCTTTAAGAAAGGAGAATGTGTATGCCAAGCAGAAAAGATAACAAAGGAAGAGTATTAGAGAAAGGAGAAAGCCAAAGAACTGACGGTACTTATATGTACCGATGGACTGATTTATCAAAGAAACGTCAAGCAATATATGCCAAAACATTAAATGAACTACGACAAAAAGAGTTACAAGTAACAAAAACTGAAATAATATCTGGTGTTTCTTGGGAAAGCAATAAAATAACAGTCCGGGAACTGATAGACAGGTATTTATCATTAAAAAAAGTCCGCATAACAACAGAACAGAAGTATAGATACCTAATAAATATGCTTGACAAGATACAGATATTGGATATTCCAATCAAAGACATAAAAACATCGTTGGCAAAGCGATATATGATTACCTTAAGCAATATAGGGTATTCGTATGGAACGGTTCAAAATGCAAAAACACTTTTGAAACCGGCTTTTCAGATGGCAGTCGAGGATGATTATATAGTCAAAAATCCATTTCTATTCACTTTATCGAACATAATCGAAAACGATTCAAAGCAAAGATTTTCGATGAGTGAAGAAGAGGAAAATCATTATATTGAATTTATTTCCAATCATGGATGGTTTCGACATATCTATGATGATGTGGTGATTCTTTTGAATACTGGAATGAGGGTAAGTGAATTATATGGACTTACATTTAAGGATGTAGACCTCAAAAACAGAAGAATAAATGTAAATAAGCAATTGCACAGGATTGGTGGCAAATACGTTATTCTTCCACCAAAATCAAAAGCCGGTAATCGTATGCTTGCCATGAATGACGAAACAAGAAAAGCATTTATGCATAAAAGAACAGAAGTTAGACCAAAAGTAGAATATGCAATTGACGGATATACTGGATTTGTTTTCATAAACCACTTGGGTTTTCCAAAAACAAGAAGAAATTTGGAAGGGTCGATGAGAGAAGTACGAAAAAAGCATATTGAACTTGGTCTTGGAGAGTTGCCGCAAATAACACCTCATGTGTTAAGGCATACATTCTGTAGCCGTATGGTTGAAAAAGGTATGAATGTAAAAACATTGCAATTAGTAATGGGTCATTCAGATATTTCCACAACATTAGATGTGTATACCCATAAGAAACCGGATGATGTTGCGAAAGAAATGGAACAATATGTTGCTATGTAAAACGGTGTAATTGGTGTAAATTTGGTGTAAGTTAAAAAACAAAACGCTTAAAAGTACCGAAAAATGGTTGGTTATAAAAACTCTTACCATCTCGCCGCCTTTGAAATTTGAAATGTTCAAAATGGCGAAAATGCGTTGTTTTCGGTACATAGAGGATTTTTAACTTTCGTATAAATATCTATAAATAACTATATTTTTTAGGAAAATGGTGTATAAATGGTGTAAATAATTTAATACATTATTTTACACTAAACAAAGTACGTGATTATAAGAAAAGAGCATTGTTTCCAATAATACATATGAATAAATTTTGAATGATTTCTGACGGTTTATCCGTCTTTTTTTGGTGTAAGTTTTAATTGTAAGGAGTGATTGATATGTTCAAAGACGAGATTCTTGAAATGATTTTTAGCGAAAATGAAATGCAGAGAATACCTATTGGAACGCAGGCTACAGCCGTTAGCGTGTTTGAAAATGTTATTGGCAAAATAAGAAAGGAGAATCCGGATGCAAAATTATCAGAACTTTTATCCGATGAATAATGGATATGTTCAAAATCCATACGCAGAAAGAATGAACTTTTTGCAAAATTGTCAGCAGAACTTACAACCGCCTATGCAGAACTCTCAAATGCAGGCAACATCACAGCAAACAAGTTTTATTGGAAAAGTTGTTGATAGCATTGACGTTGTAAAAGCAACAGACATTCCGATGGATGGAAATATATATTATTTCCCAAAAGCAGACGGGACAGAAATATTTGGAAAACAATGGCTTGCAAATGGAAGAACTCATATTTTGACTTTTAAGCCAGTTTTAGATACAGAACCTAACAATCCGACACAGGACAACTCAAAAAGTCAAATAGGCATATCAGAAGAGGTCACAGAAGTAATTATGAAAAGATTCGATGAGTTAGAAAACAAAATTTCTAACTTGGAATCGTCTTTAACTAAAACTTCGACTAAATCTTCGAATAGAAGCACTAAATCTTCGACTACGACTAAAAAGGAGAGTGATACAGATGCTTAATCCAATTAGTTTTATGAAAGCAATGAGAAATCCACAGAAATTTTTAGAAGAAATTACAAAAAACAATGAAGTTATGAGTAACCCTATGGCGAAAAATGCTATTGAGATGTATAGAAATGGAGATTCAAAAGGATTACAGGAATTTGCAGAAAACGTCTGCAAAGAAAAAGGAACTACACCGGATGAAATAAGAAAATCAATTATGCAAAGATGCAATTTACGTTAGTACATTTTGGGTTGTGCGCTTAAAACTAGTTTCCCATTTGTAAATAAAACAATGGAGGTAAACAAAATGTTTAACGGAAATTCACCTAGTCTTGCCGATATTGCGGCAGTGACAGGAAACAACAAAGACGGCTGGGGCGATGGAAACGGCTGGTGGGTCTTGATTATCTTATTTGCTATTTTTGGCGGATGGGGTAATGGCTTTGGCGGCGGTTACGGCAACGGCGGTGACAGAGCATCCGTTCCTTGTGCTACACAGGCAGATGTTAGAGCCGCAGTAGACCAGCAGACGCTTATTAGCAAACTCGACCAGCAGACATACGGACTGGCAGACAGTAACTATGCGCTGAACAACACAATCAACAGCAATTTCAGAACTCTTGATAACTCAATCTGTACGCTTGGTTTTCAGAACCAGCAGGGATTCAATGACGTATCTCATCAGATTTCCGACTGCTGCTGTGCAACAAGAGAAGCTATTCAGGGCGTGAATTACAACATTTCAACGCAGACAAACGCACTCCAGAACTCTATGTGCAACAATACAAGAGATATTATCGACAATCAGAACGCAAACACAAGAAGCATCCTTGACTTCCTTGTAAACGACAAATTGTCTACTTTGCAGACTGAAAATCAGAACCTTAAATTGGCGGCTTCACAGTCAGAGCAGAACCAATATCTTGTAAGCCAGTTGCGACCTACTGCCGTACCAGCTTACATCACTTGCTCACCTTACCAGTCCGCTTATGGAGTAGGTCTTAACAACGGTTGCGGTTGTTGCTAATATGCAGAAGAATCAAAACAGAATATCAGAAAAACTCGCCGAAATAGGCTGATTATTACTCTATGGGATAGGTCTATGGCTTATCCCATATTGATTTTTAGGAGGTAGATTATGAGTAATTGCAAAAACGTATGCAAACTTTGCAAGAAATTGATTATAAGTCAGGCAGTTACATTTACTGCCGGTACTGGTCTTATTATCAGAATACCGGAAGGAAGTTATAACGATGATTCAAAATATTGCATTGTTGTGGCACAGAGCATTCCGGCAGAAACAACAATTTCTGCTCCGGTATATATCCAGATTGGAACTGGTACGGTACTTTACCCACTGACAAAATGTGATTGTACGCAGGCAACGGCTTGTAGTATCAGAACAAGAACAAAATACAGTACAAGAGTTGAAACCACGTCAAATAGCGGGGTTTTCAAATTGCTTGGAAGAATTGCTTGTGCTCCAGACAACAGATTAAATGCAATAAACGGTGATGGAACTCTTGTTACAACCGGTGGAGGTGATTGAGATGGATATTAAAAGAATGCATTGTATGATTGAAAAACTTTCCGAATGTGCCAAAAGCGAAATGGAATCTGGAATCGAAAATGTTGATACTTGCGAAATGGGAAAAGTAGTAGACATGATGAAAGATTTGTCGGAAGCAATGTACTACAGAACCTTGACAAAGGCAATGGATGAATCAAACTTGGAAGAAACGCTTGAAATGTTTGAGCGTTACGGAGACGGAAGAAGATTTTATGACAAATACCGATACGCTGACGGAAGATTTGCTCCAAAAGGACGTGGAACGTACCGTAGAGGATATGACGAACCATACTACCATATGACGCCGGAAATGTACCGAGAACATGACCCGGAATGGTACAGAGATATGGATAAACACAGAGACGGTCTTATGTATTACACTGATACCGGAATGGATAAAAACATGAAGATGAGAGATTCCAGAGAGGGCAGAAGCGGAATGAGCCGTATGTCGTACATGGAATCAAAGGAAATGCACAAAGCAGACACACCGGCGGATAAACAGTACAAAATGAAAGAGTTAGAAAAGTACATGGGTGAATTATCAAAAGACATTACGGAAATGATTGCGGATAGTTCGCAGGAAGAAAAAAATTTACTCAAAGCCAAAATGCAAACATTGTTGCAGAAGTTTTAACAAAAACAAATTAAAGGGGCGTAATTGCCCCTTTTTGATTGGAGTGGTTAGATTGTATACTATGAATGGTTTTGTTTGGAATATAGTAACAGTATCACCTTATAGCAATATGTTACAAAGAAGTGACGGAAGTTATACTTGCGGAATGTGCGATAGAAACAATCAAACAATTTATATATCAAATATTTTGCGCGGCGGTTTTTTACGCAAAGTTTTGCTACATGAGATATGCCATAGCGCAATGTTTTCATACGGAATTGATATGACTTTGGAGCAGGAAGAAATGTTTTGCGACTTTTTGGCAACATACGCAGATGAAATAATTAGCATAACAAACAATGTATTCCAAACATTAAGAACTGCAATATAGACAAATATAGTCAAATATGATAATATATAATCAAAAATAAAAGAGGAGGTATTGCTCATGGCTTTGATTAAATGCCCGGAGTGCGGAAAAGAAATAAGTGATAATGCAAACAAATGTCCAAATTGTGGAAATCCCATGTATGTAAAAAAGAAACATTCTCCGCTTGGAATAGTCAGTGCAGTAATGTGCGGAATATCAATATTATTTCCAACACCGGGATATTCTACGATACTTGCCGTTCTTGCTATGTTACTGGCGATAATTGATTTAGTAAGGCAGGGGAAGAACAAATACATTATTGATGATTGGGTTGTTATTGTGATTGGTTTGCTTAATATTTTTGTTTTTAGGTTTTTGATAAAATAGAATAGGGGGATTCAGAAATGTCATTGATAAGATGTCCGGAGTGTAAAGGTCAGGTAAGTGATACGGCAGAGAGTTGTCCACATTGTGGTTATATAATCTCTAAATCAAAGGAATTGAAGAATTCGTTCATTGCGAATATGTTAGCAGCAGTAACCAATGTTATTAGTTTAGTTGGAATATTGGTCGAAGAATATTATCTATTGGCACTTATTCCGCTCGCTTGGACGATTGGTTTTAAATGCTATAGCTCATTTAGAGCAAACGAGGGATATGATGTTCAATATTATAAGAATCTTACGAAAGATAACTTAATTGCTTTTCTTATTATCCTTTGTTTTTCTGTGTTTTGGTATATAATGAAGAGCGGTATTTTATTTAGTTAGTATAGAGAAAGGTTGTAATTTATATGTGGAAAAGACTTTTGATAGTTATTTTGATTTGCGTTATATTCTTAGCAGTTTTTTATTTTGGCAGGTCATGCGTGATTGTGTATGATACTGGAGACAATATGCAGAGAGTAAATGAAATGCTTGATAACTAGATTTATTGGATAGAGACAGTATAATTTTATATTGTCTCTATTTTTTTTGCATTTAGGGGTTGACTTATGTGCGTGCATAATTTATAATGATTTATGTAAGGACATAAATAGAAAGGAGATGATAATTTGTCACCAAGAACTGGTAGACCACCATTACAAGACGTTTCCAGAACAGAAAAACTCAATATCAGATTAACAAAGCAAGAGAAACAAGATATTGAGTATTGTTCAGAAAAATTAAATCTATCAAGGACTGATACGATAATAAAAGGAATTGGACTTGTAAAAAAGGAAATTGAAAAATAAAAGAGTAATCGTTTACCAACCAAAGCAACACGATTACTCAATCAAGCAACTCCATAAGGAATTGATAAATCTATTCTATCATTTTCTAGTGGAAAATCAAGCATTATTTGAAAGTGAGGAAAAAACATGGAAGAATTATTAAAAATTGCTTATCGGAACTTTATGGACACAAAAGACATGAACAATTCCGAGGAAGTTTGTATTATCAACAAGAACTGGGAAACAGCGGAAGACGCCATTGCCCGTTTGAGAGACATATTAAACCCGAGCCTGTTTCAGAATATAGATGAATCAATTCGCGATGGCATAGCAGATGTACAAGAAGCATCGTTTATTGCAGGATTTTCATACTGTGCTAAATTTCTGACAAACGGAAAGATTGATTTCTTCCCAGAGAAAGGTGGTGCTTGCTAATGAACGAAGTAATTACCATTGAGAACACCGAAATGCAAATTAGAGAGTATGACGGTCAGAGAGTTGTGACTTTCAAGGATATTGATACAGTTCATAAAAACAAAAACGGAACGGCACGACGTAGTTTTAATAGAAACAAAAAACATTTTATTGAGGGCGAGGATTATTTTTATTTAAAGAAATCTAATGAGACAGATTCGTTCCAAGAAGAATTTTCTAATGAGACAGATTGTCCCATTAGAAATATAAAGATTCCAAACAAAGGAATAACGGTACTTACAGAGAGCGGTTATCTTATGGTTGTAAAGTCTCTTACAGACGATTTATCATGGGATGTGCAGCGACAACTTGTTAAAGCGTACTTCAAAGTAAAGCAGGAGATTCCGGAACGCAAAACCTATCCGCTACTCGTAGAGGATAAATGGCTTGCAGAAATGGAACCAAACTTTGAGTATCTTTGCAAGCAATACAAACTTACGAGAAAAGGATTGTATCACAAGATTCTTTTGGACATTGGGAAATCATACAATGTAGATGATTACAAGATACTATATAAGTACGAAAAAGGTTACGAATCAAGGTTTGTTATGGAAGTTGTATCGTACTTTGCGGAACTAAGAGAAGAAGCAGAGAAAACCATACTGGAACACGTTGCAAGGAAGAAAAACAAGAAATAGAAAGAAAAGCACCGTGCGTGAGGAATATTGGGGTATGTACCCGATACGCACAAATGCTGTTTGCGTATCATAAAACTTTTGATAGGAGGAATACGAAGTATGAATGGTATAATTACCCCTACAAAAGATGAGATTAGTCCAACAATCGGCAGTGCGACGAATGTTGTTGAATTTACTAACGGAGAGTTTGGAAAAATACGCACAGTTACTATTGACGGAAGACCTTATTTTGTCGCAAATGATGTTGCAAAATCATTGGGTTATAAAGATGTAATTAACGCAATTAAACAACATTGCAGGTGGGTGGTAAAACACGACATACCACATCCACAAAGCAAAACTAAAACAATCGAAGTAAACGTTATTCCAGAAGGAGATATTTACAGATTGGTAGCAAGCAGTCAACTCCCAAACGCAGAAAAGTTTGAAAATTGGCTATTTGATGAGGTACTTCCAACCATACGAAAGACTGGCGGCTATGTGAATAACGATGAATTGTTCATCAATACATATTTGCCGTTCGCAGAGGAAAGCACAAAGGTATTATTCTTGCAGACTTTGCAGACTGTCAGAGAACAGAATGAGATTATCCAACGTCAGCAAACGGAAATCAAGGAACAAAAGCAAGAAATCGTACACAAGGAAGATGTGATTATTGGACTTGTTGGAGATATTGACCTTGCGACCAAACGACAGAGGATTACCCAGATTGTCAGACACTGTAAAAACAAGCAGTACAAAGAAAGATACCGCTTGTTATATGGAGAGTTTGAAAGAAAATATCACTGCAATCTAAAGTTGCGTATGGAGAGTGATATACTAAAGCCGAAAGCCAGAAATACTATGGACTATATAGACCGTGGTATGAACATGATTCCGGAACTCTATGAGATTGCTTGTAAGTTGTTTGAAAATGATGTTGAAGAACTGAAAGCTGAATGGGATTTTGTTGTGGCGTAAACTACGAGGATGAATAATTAAAATTGACAGCAGACAGTATAACAATAGAGATAAATCTTGCGAAATGCGAGTTTATGATAAACCCATCGACTAATACTTAGTTGGTGGGTTTTATTTTAGTCCAATATTAGTTCAAGATTAGTACAACTCGTGATATAATAATAAGAAATAGGAGCCTAAATTATGGAAAAGGCTCCTACTTTTTTGTCAATTGGCAACCGGGGGGGAGAAATAAATGGTTGCCGTATTATATTGGCTTTAGACCTTTACAGTGTACCATACAATCAGATGATACACAAATGATTTTTCAATGCGTTCTCAACACGTTTTTCACTGATACTGATATATCTTTGCGTTGTCGAACTGGATGAGTGCTGTAGCAGGTGACGCACCAGTTCAATATCATAATCGTTATTTAGGTACATTTCCGTAGCGTATAACTTACGAAAACTGTGTGTTGATATTCCGTCAATTCCAAAGAAATCTGCTACGATTTTCAATTGTTTCTGTACGGCTCTTTCGCTGATTGGAAAGATTCTTGCAGTTGGTGAAATGCCGTTATCCTCGGTGTACTGCTTTAAGAACTGAAATAATTCAGTTGGAACCGTGAAGTTTCTTCCCTTGCCGGTTTTTTGCTCTACAATATCCAGATGATAGCGGCCGCTCTCGTATACTACGTCTGAAAGCGTAAGGTGCAGTATATCAGAGATTCTAACTCCTATGTTGGCTTGCACTACCAGTAATGTCGCAAGCCGTTTGTTTGGCTTGAATACGTGTTCTCCGTAATTGAAGCCTTTGCGGATTGCAGTTATGATTTCTTTGTAGGTTTCCTTGTCTAATGCTTTTGTCTTTTTGTTCATGCTGAACGCTCCTTTCTTTTTACGCCCGGTAAGCAAAATATTTTGATACCCCCCTACCTTTCATATTTTCAAGGTTGGAGAGAGATTTTTGCGATTTCGGAAGTTGCGCCCGATAATGCAAATTTTTTGATACCCCCCGGGGTTGCTAATTTTTATAGTTGCAGGGTGAATTTTTTCAAATTGATTTATATTAACAGTTTTTGCACTGTTTTTTACTTTACTGATTTTAGATACACTAAATAAAGGCTTGCCCTTGTGAGACGTTCCAAGGCTCACATTTTGCCTTTTTATCTCGTGAGCCTATAAACTTGCCATAGATATATAAAATCAGTATACGGCTAATATAAAGAGTTGTCAAGGTGCTATGCGTTTTTGCATCCAAACCAAACCGGAACACATCCGGCAGGGGAAAAACAATCTTTTGTTTTTTGGTATCGCAAACACACCGCCGGAGATTTGCGAAAAGCAAAACGGCAGCAGGGCGCGCGCCCACCAAAAGCAGGCAGAGCGCACGACAAAAAGCCGGAACGCATCCGGCTTTTTGTTAAATATAACAGAAATCCCCCGGCATCCCGGTTGATATTATCATTTTCCCGTCATTTCTACGATAAACGACACCGCAACCGCCATCAAAAATATTCCAAACTAACCAGCCCGGCGGCGTAACGGCTTCTTGTTTTCTGTAATCATAAAACGAATAATGCGGCTTGATTCCTTGCCGCTCCTGTTCAAGTGCATTTTCAATGATTTCCCTGTCTGTCAATAATAACGGTGTACCGTCTTTTTTTCTTCCGCAAAATCTCATAAATATATACCGCCCTTCTGTTTTTAATTTTTTATGCCCTAAAAAGGGGAAAAGCAAGCCGGGGAATCGAACCCCGGTAAATCCGACTTGCTAAAATATTATTTGGCTTTTGCTGCGTGCTTTGTAAGCTCTCTATAAAGCAGATTGCACGCTGTTATTTCTGCCTTATCCTCTGTATATCTTTCTTTTTCCTCTTCTGTCTCGTCTAAAATATCAGCGAGCCAATCAATGGCAGAACCGAGAAAAATATCATCAGAAACAGGAAAAGCAGTTGGCAAACCGCTCATCCACTCGATAAATAAATTCTGTCTGCTGATTCTTCCTACAATATACCGGTTGTCGAATTTGCATTTTTCAATTTCAAAAGCTGACAAAATGTCTTTACAAATTTCGTTGTATTCGGTTTTTACCGTTTTCCCGTTATATGAAAAATATTCCTCGGCTGCTTCATAACTTTCAATTATTTTGTTTTCGATTGCTTTCATAACTTCTTTACTGTTTGTCTTTCTCATAATTCTTTACCTTTTCGGGAATCTATGATATAATTCCCTTACCTTTCTTTTTTGATTGGTGGCGGTTCGTTCTTGGTAGGGGCGACCGCCTTTTTTGTTTCTGTATATAATATAACCTATTTTTAGAATAATGTCAAGTGTTTTTGTAATCTTTTTTGTGAATATTTTTTCTTGATTTCTTTCTATATATATGATACAATTAAAGCGCTAGGAGGTGATGAACTTTGATAAAATATAAAACAGATGTTCTGAAATTGCTAAAAAAACACGGATACAATCAAACACGCATACAAAAGGAAAAACTGCTTTCAGGACAAACAAACGCAAATTTGCGAACTGGTAAAATGGTAAATTTAGATACCATAAATAAAATTTGCGTTATGTGTCGCTGCCAACCGGGCGATATTCTGGAAGTAATCCCGACGGATGAAGAAAAAATAAAATATTTTTAGAAAAAAGTAGTTGAAAATATTCTAAAAGTAGGTTATAATTGACTTATCAAATAAAGAAAGGCACGGGAGACCGTGAAAAGGTGGAAATCATGAACAAGGATAATGTGTATGAAGTCGAGTATATGCTCGGCAATGAAGAAAAAAGTGGCTACGTGATTGCCGATAATGAAAGTATGGCAAGTGATGTTGCGTATTTTCTTTTTGGTGAGGGAGAAGATGAGCCATACAAAGAAATTGGAATCTACGATAATTCCATGTATGACTTTTTTGTTTTGGAAAGGGAGAATGACGGAAGTTATGAAAATGAAATCTTTGAAACGAAAGAAGAAGCGTTTTCTAAGATTGGAGTTGATGGGTGGACTATGGACGATTTAAAAGTCTACTCAGAAGGAGAATCCTATGATTTTAAAAAATGGAATTTTGAGGAAATGAAAAACAAAATATTAAAAAAATTTAATGGCTTGACTTTCCCAATTCGTACCGTTGTTTGTGACGGGAAAAAGTATGTTGGGCGCCTTGCGTCTGACGATGAATGTTGGGAGATGCTGAGTAATTGCAATTACCTATATGGCTTTATGATTAACGAAGAAAATAGCCAAATTACAAAGATGTTTTTTAATATTCCAGAAGGTATGGAACTGGATGACGATGACAACTATAAAGAAGCTGTTTCCTGCGAGGAAATCGAGGAATTATAAGGAGGAAAAGACATGAAATACACATTTACAGACACAAGAACGAACTCCCGGAAGAATGGGACAAGTGGGAACAAATTGACGACTTGGACGACTTAAAAGAGTTCTTACGTGAATTTGATAATGGCGTAGAATTTTTTAAATTTAAAGAGTTGCCGGAAGATATTGACATCCTCATGGCAGACGGATGTACAAAAGAGGAAGCCAAGAAAAACTTAAAAGACGGCGCCATAGTTTTCGAGGATTTAGAGGAAAATCTTGAAAACTACCTTGAAGAATGGGCGTATTTAGATAACGATGATGGCGAAGAGAAATTCACGGACGAGGTAAAAAAAATGGTGGAAACTAAAACGCCTATTCCAGATTGGGGAGCGGTTGAAGTCTGCGGAAAATGGTACTTCATCGAATATTGTTTATAATTTGATTCCAGAAGAAAAGGGCGGCTTTTAAGCCGTCTTTTTTTGTGTTTTTGTTATCGGTTTGTTATCAATTTGTAATCATGTTGTATACAGTTCTGTTATCGCTTTGTAATCAATCTGTTTCCAAAGTGTAGACCAGATAAGATAAGGTTAGATAAGGTTAGAGAAGATAAGTATATATATAGTCGGGCAGATTCCCCGACGCCGTACCAGGATTTATAAAAAACGGCTCGAACTCGACAAATAAATATTATAAATTTATTATTGACAATAATTTGTGTATCGTGTATAGTAAGGGCAGATATTAAAATACTGCTCTGGAAACAGTAGCATACAGACGGCAGCAAACGCTGACGCAAGATGATAACTTTTTATTTTTCTTGTGTTGGCGTTTTTTATTTTTGTAATGTTTGGAGGTGATGTTGTGAAAGATAACACGATTAAAAGCGAAGTAGGTATTGAGGTATATCAGAACGATATATATAGACTGGTGGATGAATATATAGATACCGAACTAGATGGAGATACAGAAAGTGTATCAGATAACTTTGTATCTATGATTTTTTACATTGCTGATAATATTCAAAAACCTAGTAATGATGATATAGACTTACTGGATGATATATTTAATATTTATGTCCGTATATGTGCTAAGTATAAAGTATTACCAACACTGGAAGTATTTAGTTTTTTAGTTGGTATTGATAGAAATACATTTACAGATTGGTCTATGGGTAGGTATAGGGTTAGCACTGCACATGGTAGCACAGTCAAAAAATGGTTTAATATTTGCAAATCTTTCACGCTTAACCGCTTGCATAACCAGACCGGAACAAATTCCAATCTGATATTTATTGCAAAGGCGGCTTACGGTATGGCTGAAACTGCTCCGGTGCAGGTCGGCAACCAAAACAGCCAATCATTAGCAGATAGCGAGCTTCCAAAATTGACAAATCCGGCACAGGAAGTCATTGAAATCGAACAAAAAGACGGATAAACAACGGAAAAACGTTAAAGTTCGTAAAATTGTAGTTATACGAACCGAGCAAAAGAGAGGATTAACAGCCTACCCCCTACCCCTCTATTGAGGGATTAAAAAATCGCCTGCTAAGTCCCCCATACTACCGAAAAAATAAAAAAGGGGTTTTTGAGAATGGAAAATGAATTACTGAAAACGGAATACTCAAAAGTGTTTGACGATAAGCGGAAAGCGTTGATATGTCAGAGTTATTACAAGTACGGCAAGGCAAGTAGAAATTTCGCAACCGGAAATGTGGATGCGATTGGAAGTCTTAAAAAGTGTCTTGCGAAGTTTGAAGAAACTGGAAACACAGAATATCTTTGCGACGTAGCAAATTACGCAATGTTCCGTTTCATGTTTCCGCAGAACGGAGAGTATTTTAAGAATACGGATTCGGATGGTTCGGCAGGAATTGTTGGAATGAGTGTAAAAGAAATGGAGGACTTCAAGGATGGACGATAACGAAAAACAGTGTTGTGGAAATTGTAAATATGCTGCATATAGCCGTGAGAATTGTTATGTGTGTGAGAATATGGACAGTTACTATTTAGCTGATTATGTCGAACACGACCACGGATGCGAAGAGTGGAGGAACCGTGATGATTAGTTTTTTGATTCGATACATTGCTGTGGTTTATTTTGGATTCATGGTGGTAGTTTCGTTTTTGAACATAGTGTTAGGCGAAAAACCTCGTGAGAGAATAATGTCAATAATCAATTTTTGTGCGTCCATTGTGGCGATATATTTTATAACTCATTAAGAGTTTTACCATATCCCTTGAACTCTTAAACGTGATAAGGAGTGTGAATCACAAAGAGGGGCAATGTATATCCGTTCTAGCCGAGAGCGAATCGGAATACAACACCGGCAATTCGGTGTATATGGTTTGTTCATGTTTTTTGCTTTTGCATGAACCTTTCTTGACCCACTAGCGGAAAGCTGATTAAAGGACCGTCACAAGGTCCGGTGGGGTTTATGGTTTCGTTGCGATAGTTTCCAGTGTCCAAAGTAGCCGGACGCAAAAGAATCGCAACAGTGCGGATTAAAACACAGATGCATGTATGTCAATCCGTACTTACGGCGATAGCATAATGGATAATGCGTTGTGTAGAATCCCACTATACACAAAGAATCGTGGTTCAAATCCACGATTGCCGATTTCCCCGATAGAGGGGATGATGCAATGCAAAGGTACCTAGAATTTTCTTGTTTTGCGATATAATCATTAGTCATTTGAATGTGATGTGTGGTGGAAAGGGTAGACGCAGGAAACCACAAGTACGATGCCAAAGTGAGCCGAAAGGATATGGACAAAGGCATCATGTGAGGTTCGATTCCTCACCACATCAATGTTCCGGTTCGCTACCGGATAAGCAAGCGTTTCGGTATTCCTTGCTGAAATAATTAAAATGCTTGTGTTGGTTGTCTGACAGTAGAGTATGGACAGAATAGTAATAAGTGACCGGATAATACTTTCCAACACAAGAAACCGAATATAACTGGAGGTGTAAAATGGCAAGTATTATTAAAACTTACAATTTCAAAAACGGAAGAACGATTGATACAGATGAAATTCATTACGCAAACGGAGAATTTGTTTCTCTTGAAGATTACAAAATTGAAAGAGAAAAAAATTTTTGTCTTGAAAGTAAATTAGATAAATACGTTAGATTGCATTCAAGATTTACTGATTCTGCACTAAGAGATTTCGATAGCGGAGATTATGCGTCGTTGTGTGTTTTAACAATAAGTGAATTATCCGGTTATAAAGACAGAATAGAAGAATTAGAAAATGAGATACATACCATGGATTGTTTCTCAAACCCTTTGGACGTTGTCAAAATGCTTACTAGCGCAACGTGCGAAGTGAAAAATCCATCTATTGGAGAACCACCAGAAACAAAAAAATATACCATTGATGAGTTAAAACAGATTGCAGAGTATTTGCTTGTCTACTGCAAGCATAACAAAGAAGATGAATAAATAATATGTTAGAGGTGTGGAAATCCGTTTTATCAACGCACCTTATGGGTTAAAAGATGGAGAGTAATAGAATGGAAATTTTACTTGCTGTTTATGCTTTATGGTTGTTTTTAGGTAATTTCATATATTTTAACTTGGTAGAAACCAAAGATATATGTGCATTATGCTATTACGGTTTTGTATCAAAGTATCTGTACGAAGAAACAGAAATGAATATGTTCGGATGTGTAATGATTGCACTATTATGTTATGTTTTTTTCCCAATTTTATTCATACCACGAAGCATAGGAATGATTGTGTTTTGGATATTTCACGTTGGGAGAAAGAAATGATTGGTGGATTGATAAAGGGGATATGGAAATGTGTGAATTTTGCAAAAACATTTATACCAAAGATTACACAAGCACAAAATACAAAGATTACATATACAAAGATGAACACGGTGTTTATATACATTTCGCAACGGGAGATAGTTTTATGGATTTTGATTATGAAATCAATAATTGCCCTATGTGTGGTAGGAAGTTGGTGGATTGATGATTACACAGCAAGATGTTCACAACCATATAGTTTTAAATGCAAATGATTGGCAGAAAAGATACTTGTCTATGCAATGTGGAAATGATGTTGAAAAATTAAAAGAAGTTGAAAAAAGTATGGCTAATATGGTAAATGGTGTTGTAAAGGCATTGAGAAATAGCGGTGTTGATTATTTAAACAAGATTGTTTGAGGTGGATTATGAAACATGAAAAGGAATGGTATACTTGCGACAGGTGTGGGAAAGAGATAAAAGTAGGGCTGTTGTGTATGAAATCAATCACACAAAATGGCATATTAAATATTACCTACGATTTATGTAATAAGTGTATGGAAGATTTTGAGGTGTTTATGGAAAATGAGTGATGTAAGATTGGTTGGTAAGATTGATTCACGGAAATTGGTTCCTTGTTTCAACGAAAATAATAGAATACCTGCAAATATGATTTCGGAAAGTAATGCGATTTTGAGTTTGGGTGTAAAAGCATTAAGAGAATTGCGTGATTGTGATATAGAACATTTTGTTTTGCCTAGTGAAGAAATCACAAAAAGGGTATGGAAAAATAAAAACGTGAAAGAATACGGAGAAAAGACAGATAAAATTGAAACTTGTGGATTTCCAGAAAGGGTTTGTCATTATGAAAATAACAGAAATGAATAATTGCATTGAGAAAATGAGAGAGTGTTACAGTTTTGATGATGACAAAAAGGAAGTATGGCTTGGAGGAGATATGCGTAGTTCATGTAATAGATATATTTCTGTTTGTACAAAAGATGAAAATGGAACACAAATTGAAATGACAAGGCGTGCAGATGAATTAGTTGAAAAGTAATTTTCGATTGTTTGTGAAAGGATAGTGAAGTAAAAATGAAAAAGATACCTACGTTGTTTGAAAGAAAATATATAAGCAATTGCGTTGTAGAAACACTTCCAATTGTAACAAAAGGTATGGAATGGGTTTTAAATGGAGACGGAGTCGCAACGGTAAAATTTGATGGTTCATGTTGCGCGATTATCAACGGAGAATTTTACAAGAGATATGACGCAAAGAACGGTAAACCAGTTCCAAAAGGAGCTATTAAATGTCAGGAAAAGGCAGACCCAATTACAGGGCATTTTCCATGTTGGGTAAAAGTTGATGATAAGAAACCGGAGGATAAGTGGTTCAGAAAAGCATATGATACTGCAATGCAGTGTTGTTTAAGTCCTTTAACTGATGGAACGTATGAAGCGGTTGGAAAGCATTTTAATGGAAACCCGTACAATAAAGATTATGATGACCTTGTTCCGCATGGAAGAATCATTGTTGAAGTAGAACGAACCTTTGATGGAATTAAAAAATATCTATCCGAACATTACGTAGAGGGTTTGGTGTTTTGGAAAGACGATATTCCTCAATGCAAAATTAAAAGGTCGGATTTTGGATTTGAATGGAACAGTAAACAATTAAATTGCCGATTATCGGCTGAAAGGAAATGCTATGAATGGAATAATGATAGATGATTTGTTAGAACCGTTAAATGATGCGATTAGCAAAAATACATTAAGTAAGATTCCAAAACAGAATAAAGGAACAGTCAAACAGTGGACTTCTTCGTGGAGACGTAGCAAAGATGGAAAACTCACTTGTTTGGAGTTTAAGAGAGTAAAATAAAAAAATCCCGGCTAACAAACGGAGTTAGTCGCTAACCTAGAAAAATTATAGGCAGGATGCCTATTATAGCATCTCTGCTTGTGTGGAGGTGCTTTTTTAATGCATACAATTGAAGATGAGAAAAATATAAAAGAATACGAAAAATACATATTACGAAATGGTATAGACCGTAGTGTAATAGATGCATATTGCGAAGCAAGTAAAATTATACTTTGCGGAAGAAAAGACCGTGAATATGGATTGAAAGTTTCTACAAGAGCAAAAGAACTGATTTTTGAGTATATAAAATCAATTACAAATGGTGCTGATTTTAATTGGCTTGAAACGCAATCTCAAAAAAACAAGCAGTCGTATGATATTTTAGATAAATATTACGATTTGCTGCTTTATGAAGCACCTTACATTCTTGATAGTTACATTCTTTACATAGAAAAAAACAGACCTAAGAAAGAAAGATTTTACGAGCCTAGAAGAAAAACACTCAAACAAGTTTCCGATAAGTTGCAGGAACTTGAAGATGGAAAACTTGACGAATTGTTTATTCACATGCCGCCAAGGGTTGGAAAACTTATTTCGGATGATACACCAGTATTTACGAGTAAAGGTTGGAAAAAACACGGAGATTTAAAGGTTGGAGATTTGGTTGTTGGTTTGGATGGTAGATATGTAAAGGTAATTTGCGTTCATCCAAAACACCACACAACGCATACTGTTTTTCTTTCAAATGGAGAAAGTATAGATTGTCACGAAGACCACGAATGGACGGTTTTTGACAGAAGAAGCGGAAAATATAGAACAGTAGAGACAAAACAACTAATCGGACACTTAAAAAACGGAAATAGAAATAATTTCATGTTACCACACAAACCAATGATGGATGGAGAGTATAAGGAAAATCTTAAAGTACCTCCTTATGTTCTTGGTGCTTGGCTTGGAGATGGTACAAATAGAAAACCATTTATTACGGGTGATAAAAACGACCACGCAATAATAGATAAAATTGTTAGGCTTGGTTACAAAGTAGAAAGAAAGTACATACATAAAACAACGGGGGTTGTTACGTATGGGTTTGGAAGAAAACTTGTAGATGGATTAAGATTTTATAATATGTGTTTTTATACACATACTATGCCTAAACATATACCGGTTGATTATTTAACTGCGTCAATAGACCAAAGATTAGAATTACTTGCGGGTCTTATTGATACAGACGGTTGTTTTATAAAAAAAGAAAACAGATACCAATTTACGACCGCTGATGAGTTATTGAAAAATAATTTTGAAACTCTTGTAAATTCATTTGGATGGAGATGCTGCACTCAAGAGATTGAGCCAAGAACATCATCAAGCGGAATAGTTGGCAGAAAAAAATATTGGAATATATCTTTTAATCCAACAGAACATATCCCTTGTGCTCTTTATAGAAAGAAAATTTACGAATTTTCTGAAAAAAGAAGAGTTGCTATTTGTGATATTAAAGAGAGCGAACATAAAACTGGTAACTGCATAACAGTTGACAGCGAAGATGGATTATATATGATTGGAAAAACTATGATTCCAACTCATAATTCGCAGATAATAACACTTGCTATGTCATGGCATTGTGCAAAAGACGCAGAAAAAAGCAATTTGTATGTGACATACAAAGAGGGATTAGGCGGAGCATTTTTAACTGGTGTCATGGAAATCTGGACAGACCCAACATATTGTTTTTCCGATGTATTTCCAAAAGTAAAAGTTGCTGATACGGATTCAAAAAATCATAAAGTAGACCTTGCGAGAAAAAAGAAGTATAAAACACTTTCTGGAAAAGGATTAGAAAGCGGACTTAACGGAGAATATGACGCTTACGGATGGATGGTATTGGATGATATTCTTGAAGGTATTCAAGATGTGCTTAACACGGACACACTCAAACGAAAGCAGATTATCTTTGACAATAATGTAATGTCACGTAAAAAGGAACAGTGCAAACTAATCCATAATGGTACAATTTGGAGTTTGCACGACCTTTATAGTGATAGATTGGATTTCTTGCAGAATAACCCAGAAGCAAAAAATATCAGATATGACATTTTAAAGATACCGGCTTTGGACGAAAACGATGAAAGCAACTTTGATTATGATTACGGTGTTGGATATACAACGCAATACTACCGAACGTTAAGAGCAAAGTTTGAAGAAAATGATGATATGGCATCTTGGTACGCACAGTATCAGCAGGAACCAATTGAAAGAGACGGTGCAGTTTTTAATCCAGAACATATGAGATTTTACAATGGTGTATTGCCGGAAGAAGAACCTTACAGAATATGTGCGGCTTGTGACGTTGCTTTAGGCGGAGAAGATTTTCTTGCATTTGCGGTAGCTTATATGTACGAGGATGGTTCAATTTACATTGACGATGTTGTTTTCGACAACAGTGAAAAGAAAATAACAAAACCTAAAGTAGCAAACATGATTATTGATAATGACGTTGGAAGTGCGTTTTTTGAAGCAAACCAAGGTGGAGAGGGATATAAGGATGAAATCGAAGAATTACTAAAGAAAAAAGGACGAAAAATAAATCTACGTTCTGAATATGCACCTACAAACATGAGAAAAGCGCAAAGAATATGGGATAAGGCTGGAAGTATTAGAGAGTTTTATTTCCGTGATGTTGGATGTCGAAGTCAGGAATACAGAAAATTTATGACAAATTTATACAGTTTTACGGTTACTGGGAAAAACAAACATGAGGATGCGGCGGATTGCCTTGCGTCTTTAGCATACTTCATTGAGGGAAATTGGAGTATGGCAAAAATAGAAGTTCCAAAAAACCCATTTAGAGGAGGTTATAGAAATTATGGATACTAAAACATATTTACAGCAAATTAGTAGACTTGACCGAATGATAAACAATAAGTTATCTGAAATACAGCAATTTAGAGAACTGGCAAGAAGTGTTTCTGCTGTAAAAAATGAAGAAAGAGTAAAAACAAGTCCTAACTTTGACAAAATTGGTTCGACCTATTGCAAAATTGAAAAGATGGAAGAGGAATTAGATGATTTAATCGACACCTACGTAGACAAAAAGAATTTTATTGTTTCGCAAATTGATGGAATTGATAACGAAATTTATTATCATATTTTGTTTGCTCGGTATGTTGAGAAAAAGACATTTGAAAAAATCGCAGATGAAATGACGTATTCATGGAGACAAACAATTAGAATACACGGAAGAGCATTACAGGAATTTGAAAAGTTATATGGAAAAACATACAAAGATTAATAATATGTCATAGTATGTCATATCGCAATTATTATATAATATAAAATGAAGAAATCAAAATAAAACACTGCCAAAAAAAGGCGGTGTTTTTTTATTGCAAGAAACGAGGTTTTTATGACGGAACCAAAAACGATATATTGTCCAAGATGTGGAAGAAAAGTAGCCACATGGGATGGACGTTCCAGTATGAATATTTCTGTGAATTGCAAAAAATGCAGGAAAAGAGTTGTTTACCATGTAGATACTGGAACTACAGAGTTAAAAAAAATAGTACAAAGGACAACATCAAGTGGAATGATGTTTTGTTAGTGAGGTGCTTTAATGTTTAAGTATTATGGAAAAAACATAAGACCGTTTACGGCAGTAAATCAATGCAATTTTGGAAGAAAAGTAATTTCTACAAATAAATCCAAAATTACAAAATTAAATATTGTCGAAGAATTAAACAAGGCACTTTCGATTCACAAGCAGAATACAAAAGAAATCAATTACCTTGATAGATATTACAGAGGAGACCAGCCTATTTTATACCGTAAAAAGGTAAATAGACCGGAGGTAAACAACAAACTTGTTTTAAATCTTGCTTATGAACTTGTTGAACGTAAGACTGCTGAAATATGTGCAGAGCCTATTCAGTATGTGTTACGTGGAACAGACGATAAGAAATCAGAAGAGATTACGGAACTGAATGTCACGATGGATTCTGAAAGCAAGCAAGAAGTAGATATTGATATTTGCCGTTGGCGAAGTATTTGCGGTACGGCTTATAGATTTGTTGGAAATGACAACGGAAACGGAGATTTGCTTGACGAAAGCGACTTTGCTTTGTTTTCGGAAGACCCACGCTATACGTTTGTTGTTTATTACTCAAATAGAAAACCCGCATTTTCTTGTCAAATTAGAGAAGATGAAAGCGATAATTCAATATACTTTTGCTATACGGAAAGAGAGTATTTTGAAATTGTTGACGGAAAAATTAAAAGTAGTGGGTTGAACGGAAATAACGCTATTCCGGTTGTGGAATATCCAAATAATGCAAGAAGGTTATCGGATATTGAGATTACAATTTCTATTACGGATTCAATCAATACATTATCTTCTGACCGGGTAAACGGAATTGAGCAGTTTGTTTCCGCATGGATTAAATTTGTGAATTGTGAGATTGACAAAGAAACATTTTCACAGATGAGATTAGAGGGTGCTTTAGTTGTTAAATCAAACAATGGCGAAAATAAAGCCGACGTTGATGTAATGACAAATGAGTTGAACCAAACAGAAAGTCAAGTTGTTTTTGATGATTTGTTTGAAAGGTTTTTGAGCATTCAAGGATTGGCTAATCGTTCCAACAACAATGCCGGAGGTGATACTGGAAATGCAGTAAACCTACGAAACGGACATTATGATGCAGGACTAAGAACGGCAATCAACGAACCGATACTAAAAAAATCGGAAAGAATGGCTCTTAGAATTATACTAAATCGTTTGCGCATAAAGCGAAATTTTACGCTTATGCCAAGCGACATTGAAATACATATCAACCATAATAAAATAGATAATCTGCTTACAAAATCAGGAGCACTTAAAATGTTACTTGAAGCAGGGGTTGATTACAAAAGGGCAATTAAAACTGTTGATTTGTTTAGTGACAGTGAGGCGGTTGCACTTGAATCAAAAGACAGAATGGAATATCTGTACCCGACAAGTAAGGATGTTGTAACAGAACCAAATAACAATCCAGTAAATAAAGAGGTAGTCGAATAGACTATCTCTTTTATTTTATAAAAATTTGCAGTTGTGCGTAAAACAACAGAACAATTCAAGCGGAGCAAACCGTGTTAAAAAACGTGAATTGACGGAGGTAATTATGACTAGAGAACAGGCAAAACAGAAACTTATTTCTTTTGGAGTGGCAGAGCCAACGGATGAGCAGATTTCAGATTTGCTTAATTCAATTAACGCTGAAACAAAGAAAGAAAAAGACAGGGCAGATGGATACAAGGAAAAAGCTAATAAGGCTGATGAATTGCAGACACAGCTTGACGAGCTTAACAGCCAGAACATGACAGAGCTTGAAAAAGCAACAACGGCACTTGAAGCGGCAAACAAACAAATTGCGCAGCTTGAAAAGAAAGACACAGTTCGCACACAGAGAGCAAATGCAATGGAAAAGTTTGGTATTACAGCAGAGCAGGCAAGCAAAGTTGTTACAGATGATGGTTCTACAGATTATGAGGTTCTCGGTCAGATTTTTGCCGACAGTAAAAAAACGGCTATTGCTGAATATGAGAAACAGAAACTTGACGATACGCCTAATCCGGGTGGTTCTACAGGTGGAAGTGGAGAAGAAAAAACAAACGCTGAAAAACTTGTAGAGAAGTATTACAGCGGTCAGAAACAGAATAATGACGTTTTATCACATTATGTAGGAGGTAATTAAAATGATGCAGTTTGAACAGACAGCATACGAGGGTGATGTAAATATCCTCAAAAGAAAACCGTTTGAAGGTATTCCTATGACACTTGATTTTACAAGTGTAACAGACAAATTGGCAAATGGGAAAAAGGTTGTTAAGGCTGGAACACCTATCGGAAAGACAAGAGTTGCAGACAACACAGCAACAGTAGTTGGTATTTTGCTTCATGATGTAACCGAAGATAGACCACAGGGTACATTGCTTAAGAAGGCTTATATTGACGAAACAACAGCCAAAAATCATTCGGGTGTAACCATTGATGCAGCAGTTAAGACAGCACTGCCAATGATTGTATTTGAGTAATTAACAGGAGGTAAAAAGAATGTTAGTAAATGATGTAGTAGATACAAAAGCCATTGCGCTTGCAGCTACAAACGATGCAAGTAATGATATTCCTTATCTTGGATTACAGTGGTTCCCGGAAAGAAAGAAATCGGGACTTGATTTAAAGTGGATTAAAACACACAAAGGACTTCCGGTATCGTTAAAGCCATCAAACTTTGATGCATTACCTACCATTCGTGCAAGAGAAGGATTAAAAACAGAAAAGACACAGATGGCATTTTTCCGTGAACAGATGGTTGTTACAGAGGAAGATGCACAGGAAATTGACAGAATTAAGGATGAAAACGACCCATATTTACAGGGAGCATTACAAAGTATCTATGATGATACCACAACACTTGTAAGAGGTGCAGAGGTTGTTCCGGAAAGAATGAGAATGGCTCTTCTTGCCACAGCAAAAGGACACCCAACAATCGGAATTGAATCTGATGGCGTTAAGTATGAGTATGATTACGACCCTAACGGAGAATATACCGCTAAGCATTACTTAAAGTTGCAGGACACAGCAATGTGGAGCGACACAGTAAATTCAAAGCCGCTTACCGACCTTAATAATGCAAGAAAAGCACTTGCAAAACTTGGTAAGGTTGCAACATATGTTCTTATGAACTCTAACACATTTAATTATCTGTTAGAGAACAAGCAGGTTAAAAATGCAATTCTTGCACAAAACCTTACAGCAAATATTGAACTTACAGACGATAATGTAATTTCAATCGTTAAGTCAAGAACAAAACTTACCATTGTTCTTTATGATAAAATGTACATCGGTGATGATGGCAAGGAAGCATATTTTTATCCAGATGATAAGGTTACATTACTTCCGGCCGGTGCTCTTGGCGGCACATGGTTTGGTACTACACCAGAAGAGAGAACAGCTTCACAAGTGGCTGATGTAGACGTATCTATGTACGGAGTAGGAATTGCAGTAGCAAAGAAAGTTGAGTATGGTCCACCAGCTATTACATCTGTAACCGCTTCTGAGATTGTGCTTCCATCTTATGAAAATATGGATTCAACATTTGTAATTGAGGTTCATTCACAAGAGTAGGAGGTATTAAACATGATATATCCCTATATCGTAAATAAGAATGGTATTTGGTATGAAGCAGGAGAAGATGTTCCAGAAAATAATTCAAAAGAGGTGGAGAAATCCACCTCTAGTTTTTCTGAAAATACAAATCTGTCTGATGAGAAATCTTATACCAAAACAGAAATCAATCGTATGTCTACCGCTGATTTACAAAAACTTGCTAACGAGCAGGGATTTGATAAAGCGGAGGAGATTAGCGGCGCAGATTTAAAGAAAATGTTGATTGAAAAATTCGGATTATAGGAGTTTAAATTATGGATGAAGCAATGGAAGTAGGACTGCAAGAAGAAATTATTGCAGATTTGACAATTGAATATGGAAATGAGCCTACGTTTAATGCTGACATAATTTCAGTAAAGGTCAAAGATGCTATACGAGAAGTTAAGAACAGAAGAAACTATCAGGCAACATCTTATACAGATGAAGAAGTTGAGAAAGACCTTTACGATAACTACTATTCCGTAATTAAGAATTTGGCAGTATATGATTTTGCACAGATGGGCGCACCATTTGAAAGTAGCCATAGCGAAAATTCAATTTCAAGGACTTGGGTTAGTCGTGATGATATTTTGAAATGCGTTTACCCATTTGTACAGGTCTTATAGAAGATTGTGCGTGAGTTGTTTAGAGTATCTAAATTTCTCGCAGGGCGTTTCGTGTAAGCGGTGGAGGGCAACGAAACACTATAATTTGCGGAAAGGCGGTAAGGTATGAATATTGAGATTGCTTTACTTATTAGCGTTATTTCCGTTTGTTTTTCTGTTTACTTTGGACTAAAGAATAATAAGCGGACAGACACAAAAGATATAGAAGAACGCGTTAAAGATAACACAAGAATCAATGTAAAACTTGATGATATAGGTCAAGATACTAAAGAGATTAAATCAGAAATATCATCCATGAGGGAAGATATTAAAATGCACAATGACAGAATTATTAAAGTTGAAGAAAGTTGCAAGCAGGCTCATCACAGGCTTAACGGACTTGAAGAACGTCTCAACGGAAAGGAAGTAAGAAAAGATGGATAGTATTATGAGTTATGTAAAACCGGAACTGATTGTAGTAGCAGTTGTTCTGTATATAATCGGTGTCGGAATTAAAAAAATGGATATTATCAAAGATAAGTACATTCCTTGTATTTTAGGTGTACTTGGTATTTTGCTTTGTGCGATTTGGGTAATTGCAAATACATCTATCGGAACAGTACCAGAAATGCTTATGGCAGTGTTTACATCAATTGTTCAGGGTGTCCTTGTTGCCGGATTGAGCGTATACGGAAATCAGCTTATCAAACAAATTAAATCAAGTGAGTAGGTGGTTGCCTTGATGACGTTGGCATCTAACAAACAAAAAATGTATTATTCGTTGCAAGATGGGCAAATACCGATATATGAAAGTTATACAGATGAAGAAGGAAATGTAATTTACATTACGGATGATGATGGAAACAAGATTGAAACCGGAGAAACAACAATTGGTTATACAAAACCAGTTGAGGTTAAGGCAAACATCACAAATAAGTTAAATGAAGTTGTCTGGCAAGACTATGGTATTGATGATAGTACAAACTATGCACAAATCATTGTCAGTAAAGGTTATTTGCCTTTAAAATCCGGTAGCGTGATTTGGAAGAAGTCAGAAATCGTATACAAGGATGATGATAACACAATTCCAGATGAAAGCAGTGCTGATTACACAGTAAAAGGTGTTGCAGATGAAGGATTAAATGAGGACTTGTTCTTGTTAAAAAGAAATATTAAGTAGAAAAGAGGTATTATTATGGAATTAAAAGAGACAGTAGAAATGATGAACAGTGCTGATTACAAGGAAAGGTTTAAAGCTGAATATCAGCAGGTTGTTATCAGATACAGAAAACTTAAAGCAATGCTTGATAAGTGGGATAATGGAGAACTTAATTTTAATCCTACTTGTCCAAGAAGCACATACAATATGCAGATTAAGGCTATGACAGATTACATTGCAGTTCTTGAAGCAAGGGCAGTAATGGAAAATGTCGATTTGGGTGAATAATGGAAAAACAGAAAGCAAATATTCTTGGAACAGAATATGTGGTTAAAGAAAAGGAATTAAAAGATGATGATTGCGATGGTTATTGTGATTACACAAATCATACAATCGTTATTCGTTCTGACAACTTTAACAATGTTGGAAATTTTAGGAATTTACAAAACAAACAATTAAGGCATGAGATAATTCATGCTTTTTTAAGTGAGAGTGGCTTGCAATCCAATTTTGAACATTCACGGAAATTTGGTCATGAAGAAACAATAGTTGATTGGTTTGCGATTCAATTTCCAAAGATTTTTAAAGTGTTTCAAGAACTTGATATTATGTAGGTGGTTTTATGGCAATAAAGACATTTAAAGCTGACTTGTCTGTAAGTGGATTAAATGAACTTAAAAAGCAACTTTTGCAGTATAGGGATGATTTACCTATTAAATGTAAACAACTTGTTTCTATGCTATTACAAAGTGGTGTAGAGGTTGCCGAAACAAATATATCAAAGAGTCCATTAGGAAAGTATGTTACGGTTTCGACAAACATATCTGCTGACAAGATGGGGTGTAACGGTATATTGCTTGCCAAGGGGCAAGTAAAAGAACAAGATGGCTACGCACCGTTTAGTATTTTGCTTGCTATTGAATTTGGTGCAGGTGTTCATTTTAACCCAACAAAAAATCCATTAGTCGGGAGTAAATTCCCTTATGGAGTTGGTACATTTCCGGGGCAGACACACGCTTATGACGATATGTGGTGGTACTGGAATGAAAAGGAACAAAAATGGATGCCTACGCATGGTGTAAAAGCCACTATGCCTATGTATAAATCCGGAAAAGATATAAGAAGCAAAATTATAAAGACGGCAAAAGAAATATTTTGAAAGTAGGTGGTACATATGTCGGTGGAATGGGATGAATTAGTGCCATCTACTGTATTCACAAGGATAAAAACAAACTTTTCCGATAGTTTGAAAAAAAAATACAAAATGACAGATAAAAACTTTTCTTCCGTTGGCAGTAGTAATACACCAGCGGTTTTTCCTTTTGTAAAATTGCAATTGTTACCCGGTTCAGAAATCGGAGAAGATTTAGAGGGTGATAAAATCAATGCGGAAAAGTTTTCTTTTCAAATTGATGTGACTGATAATAAATCACAAGCAAGAGCAAAAGAAGTTATAAGAGAAGTTAAGAGAATTATGAAAACAATGCGTTTTCGTGGTTCTTCAATGCCTACGCAAGATGATACAAAAGATACTTACCGACAAACTGCTAGATTTAGCAGAACAATCGGAAAGAATGATATATATTGACGTAAATACAAGCCGAAAGGCTTTATTTTTTTATCAAATTTAAGGAGGTAACAAGATGGCTTCAACAAGTTATTTGGCAAGAATTATCTACAAAGAACACAGCGAAGATGGATTTGCAGGAACATACAAATTGATGTTACGTGCAAAGTCAATCCCATCGCCAACATCTGCACCGAACACTGTAGAAAGTACCACGATGGAGGATGATGCACAGACTTTTGAAATGGGTATTAAACAGTCTGACGCAAAAGAGTTTGTAGGAAACCTTGAAAAAGATGATTTTAGTGCTCTTTTGAATGTTGAGGGTAAAAAATGCGACATTATTCAGTTGTATGGAACGGATGGCGTTGGTGGTGTTGCCAAAGCAGCATATGTAGGGCAGATTACACCTACTGTAAATGATGTAGGCGGCGTAGATGAAATTCTTGAAATGACCGCTACCGTTGTTCAGAATACCGTGCCTAAATGGGTTACTGACCAACTTACAGTCGTTGATAACAAGGATGGTACTTTCACTGTTACAAAAGTGGGGTAACAAGCTATTCAACGAGAAACACTAAAAAGGCTGTGTTGAGTAGCGAGGATGAAGAGACAGCCGAACCGGAACTCGAATAATATATGCAGTAAAAAAGAGAGCCACCTTTCGGGGTGGCTCCTTTCCACTAAAAGTGGGGAAAGGATAAATCATTATGGAATTAAAAGTTAAAGGTAAGGAATACAAGGTTAGATTTGGATATAACAGTTTCTGCGACACAGATTTGATGGACAGAACAAAGGATTTGCTTGGAATTTTTGACAGTGAAGAAGTTGAAAATGACAGTGATGTGGGCGGCATTGGCAAGGTTAAAGAATTGTTTTGCTGTGTTCGTGATTTGCTTTACGTTGGATTTCAGAAAGAAAATCCAGTTGAGAGCGTTCAGGAAGTAGGAGATATTCTTGACGATTATCACGATGAATCTCCAGATAAAGGAATCCTTGATTTGTTTACGCAGTTGACTGAGGAATTGATGAGTAAGGGTTTTTTGGGAGACCTGTTAAACCAGATTGGGGAGACAGAGGAAGCATCGGAGAAAGTAGCGAAACTTCCGCAAGACCACAAGAAGCCACAGAAAAAATAAATAAGTCATACTCGGATTTTATATATGAAGATGCAATACCTCATTATCTTTCCTATGGAGTTTCTTACGATAGGATTATGGAAAGTTGTCCAAAAGACTTATATCCATATGACAAAGCGCATGAACTCCAGTTAAAAGAACAAGATGAATTGCAGCATATGTGGTGGGGCAATTATGGCATATCTGCTTTGATTGTAGCCATAGACAGTTGCTTGAATGGTAAATCAGCAAAATCGGAATATATTAAAAGCCCAATTATGTCAAAAATGTTTGAAGAAGAATATATAGCAGAAAAAGAAACAGAAGAACAAGATATAAAGAAAGCAATTGAAATTGAAAAACAGTGGATGGCAAGGTCTATAAACAAGGGATTGCCAGAAACAATCATATAAGGAGCGTTGAAAAATGAAAAAAAAACATTCAATTAGAATTGACAGAAAAAAGTTACATCCATGGTTAAACTACAAACTTGGACTTTTGCTAAAAGAGTGTGCAAAAAATGGAATCTATCTGATTATCACAGAGGGATTTCGTACAAAAGCATATCAGGATTCGCTTTATGCAAAGGGAAGAACAAAGCCGGGCAAGATAGTAACAAATGCTCCGGGAAGTTTTTATTCTTCGCAACACCAGTTGGGAATTGCTTTTGATATTGCAATCAATGATTCTAAACTGCTTTATAACGATAAACTGATTAAAAAAGTTGCTAAGATTGCAAAATCAAAGAAAGTTGGTTTGAAATGGGGCGGCGATTGGAAGTCTATTGTTGATACCCCACACTTCTACCTTGGCAAGTGGGGAAGTACAACCAAAAAGTTAATGTCCACATATGGCTCTTTTGATAAATTCAAGAAAACATGGACAGGTAAATTACGTTGCAACACATATTTGAGAAAAGGACGTTTGTTTACGTCTAAAAAACTTATGACAATTCAAAAAGGTGAAACCGTACGGATTCTGTGGAAATCAAAAGTAAGCAGAGTTGCCAAAATTGAGTATGCAGGAAAGTACGGTTTTATTAGATTGAAAAATCTTGCGTAATGCAAATGATAGATAGTGAGGTGTTAGTATGTCAGAAACAGTTAAATCGTTGGATATTAAAATAAATGCAACGGCAAAAAGTGCCAAAGATGAAATTACAAATCTTGTTGGTAAAATTGATGTATTAACATCTTCACTGTCTAAGATTAACGGTAGCAATTTAAGTGGACTTGCAAATGGAGTATCAAAACTTGGAAATGCTACCAAAACATTAAGCGGAGTAAAGGCAACCGACTACAATAGAATTGCAAAAGGATTTGAGCGTTTTGCGAAAATTGATGTTGGTGGATTATCTCGTACTGCTAGTGGTTTGAATACACTGGCAAATGGTCTTAACAATCTTGGAAACATTCAGAATCTTGGTGGCATTACATCTGCCGTAAATGCAGTTAAAAACCTTTCAAAAGTGAATATGGCTGGGTTTGATACATCCAAAATGACAGAGATTGCAAATTCTGTTTCAGATTTAGCAACCAAACTTAGCGGTGTATCTGCAATTGAAAGCACTGTGACACGTGTTGTGGGTTCGTTAGCAAGGCTTTCTAATAGCGGTCAGTATATTGGTAATGTAACAACAGAATTTCCGATTTTAGGCGAACAAGTAGTAAAACTGGTAGGCAAATTATCTTCTGCAAATGCAATTGATATTAGCATTACAAAAGTTGTAGAGGGTATTGCTAAACTTGCAAATGCCGGAAAGCGTGTTGGTGAAACAGTTGCGAAACTTGATAAACTTGGTAACGGTGTAATGAATTTGTTGAAAAAACTGCAAAATGCACCTCAAATTAACTCAAACGTAGCCAACACAATTCAAGGCCTTGGAAACCTTGCGTCAAGCGGTAGTAGAATTTCCACTATTTCTGATAGAGCATCAACAAGCACTAAAAAACTTGGAAATGCACTTAGTTCATTGAAAGACAAATTAAAAAGCGCACATAAATCATCAAAAGGTTTTGTAAGTAGCATCGGTATGTTTTATGCTAAGTTCTTTTTGGTAATTCGTGCTGTAAAGAAATTCGGTCAAGCAATTGGTTCGGCGCAGGACTACATTGAGGAATTTAACTATTTTTCGGTTGCGCTTGATAAGGTTGGAAAAGACAGTGCTAACCAGTTTAAGAAAGCCGGTTATAATAGTGCGGAAGAATATGCAGGAAGTTTCCGTAAAAGATTTGGAAAACTTCAAAAGCAGTTGACAGGATATAAGGTTGATACTAACACTGGAGATGCAACAAATACTTTTTCGCACAACCTTGGTTTGGATTTGACAGAGGTAATGAACTACAACGCCGCTATTGCACAGATTACAAACTCTGCCGGTATGCTTGGTGAAACATCAATTGCAACTTCAAAAGCACTTACTATGTTATCAGCAGACTGGGCGTCTTTAGCAAACTTAGACACCGCTGACGTTATGCAAAATTTTCAATCTGGCTTAGTAGGTCAGTCTAGGGCGTTGTATAAGTATGGAATTGACATCACTTCCGCAGGGTTAGCACAAACGGCAATGAATCACGGTGTTACAGAAAGCATTAAGAACCTTTCGCAACAGTCCAAAATGCAGTTGCGTGTTTTGACTATGTTGGAACAGTCAAAGGTTGCATATTCGGACTTAGCACGGACAATTAACCAACCCGCAAACCAGTTGAGGATGTTGCAGGCTGGATTTAAGAAACTATCATTGACGATTGGCTCCTTGTTTATGCCGATTGTTCAGAAAGTGTACCCATACATAAATGCTATGGTTATGGTTTTGCAGGATTTCGCACAGTGGGTAGCGAAACTGGCAGGAATCAAACTTGGTGATACGGATGGTTCACGGAAAACACCAGAGGCACCGGACTACTCCGATGCGGCAGACGATACGAATAAAGTTGCTAAGAACATGGATAAAACGGCTAAAAAGACAAAAAAAGCCGCCGACAATTTGCAGGGATTTGATATTGTAAATAAATTGCAGGACAACAGTGATAGCGATAGTGGTGATACAGACCCTTCTGGTGGAAATGCTAATATTGACCTTTCTAAGGATATTAGTGACGCATTAAAGAACTATGAAAAGATATGGGATAATGCTTTTAAGAGCAACCAGAACAAAGCAGTTGAGTTGTATAAGAAGATGAAGAAAGCAATCCTTGACGCATGGAAAGGTGGAGATTTCACTTCTCTTGGTTCGGCACTGGCTAACTGGATTAACAAGGGAATAAAAAACATTCCATGGACAAAGATTAAAAAGACTACGAAGAAGATTGCTAAATCTCTTGCTACGTTCTTGAATGGATTTGTTAAAGACCTTGATTGGACAAAACTTGGAGAAAACTTCTCCGAGGGATTGAATACATGGTTTGAAACATCATACACCTTTTTCAAGACGTTTGATTGGCTCAAATTCGGTCAAAGTATTAAAGAGGGTATAACGGCTGCCATAAATAATTTTGACGGTGATTTAGCAGGAAAATCACTTGGAGCAAAGTTGCGTGGTATGATTCAGTTTGCTTTTGGAGTTATGGTCGACTTCCCATACAAAAACCTTGGAAAGAAAATTGGAGATTACATCAATGGATTTCTTGAAGAGATGGGAGAAGTCCGCAAGAATACTGGATTAACTGGATGGCAGGAGTTAGGAAAGACAATCAGTGATGGAATTACTGGAATACTTGATACGATTGACACCGCACTTTCTACCGTAGATTGGTGGGAAGTAGGAAAAGCAATTGGAGATTTTCTTTCTGAAATAGAATGGGGAAAAACACTTTTGAAAGTAGGGAAAATAATAGTCAAGGGATTATTCAATGCTTTGAAAGTGGCTATTTCGGCATTTATTAGAGACCCATTAGGTATTGCATTTAAGTTATCAACCGTTCTTATTGGAGTGTTTGCCTATAAAAAATTAAAAATTCTTTGGGAATCACTAAAAACTGTTTTTAGTGATGGAATAAGCAATTCCTTAATTTCGGCAAAAATAAACTCAAAAGGTTTGACGGATAAATTTAGCGGTTTAGGGAGTAAAATGGGAAGAGCAATGGGAGTTGCTCTTGTTGCCGCCTATGGATGGTGGGAAAATAGTATTACTGCCGGTGGAGACGCAAAAGGCAATGTGGAACGATATGCGAGCGGTACCGATGATAAGTCTATGTTGCTTAAAGAAGTTGTTCAGATGATGGATAAATTCGGTTATGGTTCTAATACTAATACAGTGGATAGACTTGTTGGACGTCTTAATAAAAAATTAGAAAGTGGAGAAATATCGGAGAAAACGATAAGAAAAGCACTTGATAAAGATTATAAGACAATGACTGATAAACAATCCGTACAGTCGGCAGCAGACTTTTTGGATTTGCTTGGTGAAAGCAAAGGTAATGTTGCTACTAAGATAGATAAAGGCAAAAAAGAACTCAATGATTATAAACCAATAATTACACAAACGACGAAATATTCAAAGGCTGTAGATACACTTAATAAGAAAATGAAAAAACTTGGAATTTCATCTTCCGAAAGTAAATCCATACAGGACAAACTGAAAAAAGCACTCGAAGATGGTGAAATTACGTGGGAAGATTACAAAAAGATAACAGATAAGAACTACAAGTCAACAGATGCATTGAAGAAGAAAATTGATTCATTGAAGCCAAAAGCAGTAAAAATCAAGGCTGAAACATCTGGCGGTGATGATGTTGATAGTTTGCAGGGGAAAGTAGATAGCGTAAATAGCAAAACAGTAACAATTACGGCTGGAATTAAAGGGGTTGATATAAAGACGTTTGGCGATTTAAGTATTGCGATGAAAAACATGAAAAATCGTGATATAAATGTGAATATTTCCGCTAATTTAAGGAAAGCGTGGTATAAATCTGTTCAGAAAGAATTGTATTCACGGACGTTTTCTATCAACGCAAATACAAAAGTGATAAAGGCTAGTGGTAAGGAAGTTGAAAAAGCAACTAAAAGCCAAACTGGAAAGAAATACAACGGAGAAAAGTTTAAGAAACTGATGAACGCTGTTGGAACCACACAAGACCAGTGGGGAAGAGTTGTTATACCTGGAGCAATAGATTACAATGGTAGTAGCAAAAAGGCTAAAGCGGCACAGCAGAGTAAAAAGTGGAAAGAACTCATTAAATATTTGAAGAAGTACGGAATAGCAACAAATAATCCAATATTGTTTGCTAACGGTGGATTTCCGGAAGATGGTTGGTTCCGCGCAAGCCACGGAGAAATGATGGGTAAATTCGACAATGGTAAGTCGGTTGTTGCAAATAACAAACAGATTACTACCGGTATTTCCGAAGCGGTTGCACCGGCTGTTTATGCGGCTACAAAGGCGGCAATCAAAGAGGAATTATCGAATGCAAATGTCGGTGGCGGTGATGTTTACCTTGACGGAACAAAAGTAACAACGGCAATTATGAACAACGCAAAGAAAATCTCCAAGAATAAAGGAATTTCTTGGAACATGGCTTAAAGAAAGAGGCTCATGCGAATGAGTCTCTTTTTTATGTGAAAAAGTTAGGAGGTGTCATATGGCATTTACGTTGAAGTTTGGTTGGACTAAGGACAGTTTAGAAGATATGCCAACACCAAAATATGAGGGATGGAAAATCTCACGAGAAAAAGTGTGGAACGCAAAAGCAGGAAGAAGTTCAAAAGCACTTTACAACGGAAAGATAGTTGCAAAGAAAGTAACGCTTGACATGGCATTTCCAGCAAATTTGACGCCAAGCGAAATCAAGAAGTTGATGAAGTACGCAGACCCGGATGATTTATCAAACCGGTACGGCTACATACAGTTCACCAATGAAAAAGGAGAAAAAGAAACAAAGCAGTTTTATTTTGGAAACCCTAGTTTTGACGCAATGACTTTTTTTAATGGAAAGTTTATTTGGTCTAGCATACAGATACAGGCGGTGGAGCGATGAGTTATACAGCAAAAGTTTTTTATGTTTTGGAAAGCGACCCTACATATACATTGAAATATGATTCACTTGTAAAAGATGTAAATATCGGAGATTCGTTTAGTTTGTCTTTTTTGGATTTTGACTATAACAAAACGCATTACCACGTAAAATACGCTATCAATAACGGAAGTGTGTATAAACGTGGCGTAAATACGATTGACTGTAAAAGCATGATGATTTCGGATGATTATAGGTATATGTCTTGGTACGTGTTCTGCACAGAAGATGAAACAGATATTACTGGAGACTGTGCAGTTTCCTATACTGACATAGCAACAGAATTATATTTGAGTATAAGTACAGGAAATTCGGATAGTGTAAGCACAAGAGGAAAAGAAACGCTAATATCTGTAAGTATATCGCAAGGTTGTGTTAGCGATTCATTTGCCAGTTATGGCTCTACTTATAGTCCTACTATGAGTTGTGAAATGTATGCAGAAAATAACGATTTTACGGATGCCCTTATTGCAAAGACATATTACGATAATACATTAAAAGGAACTATTGTAAATGCATGGATTCTTATAGGAAATGAATTTGCATATCCAGTACCTATCGGAAGATTTGTTGTAAAAGAAAATCCAACATACAACGGTGATACTGTTTCATTTACTGGAAACGGTTTAATGAGCGAATACATGGATAGGGCCAAAATCGTCATTAGTTCGCTAAACGAATATCACAAAACGGAATTGGAAGAAAAATACGTACCTAGTCAATTGCAGTTTATCTACACACGTGACGACGTTTATTATTGGGAGTATTTACCGCAAGACTTTTTGCGTGTCACAGGATGTCCGCTATACATTGATAATTGGAAAGATGTTTTGTCTGCAATCAAACAATATAAGTTGTACCATTTGATGATTCCTATGTTATCAAATTTTGCGGACAATGAAGAAGATGGTTACGATTGGGATTGGGAAAGCAGAATCACGTGGAGAGATTTGTTGTCTGGCATAGCAGTTTTGTTGCGTGCAAATGTGATTGAAAAGAACGGTGCCTTTTATATTAAGCAGTTGCCAGAGTTGCAAGCAGATAACAATTACAGACCTATATTTGGTGGAGATACCTATGATTCTAATGCGATTTTCGGGAACAACCTTATGTGTCCAAACAACGTATCTGTAAAGGCTAATAATTGGTACTTTTACGAGACAAACAGTGACTATGTTGGATTTGGATATTATGACGGTGAATCCACGGTCGTATTGAATGACAAGGCAAGCAGTGTATCGAATGTAGAGAATTATCCAGTGACTATTGAAACGCCTTGGATATTATACGAAACGCTTGACAGGAATACGGTTCATACGCATTTAGGGCAAGTTACGCCAATGCAGTGGAAAACAGGGTTATCCTTTTTGAATAAGGCGTTTGTTTACCATAAAGCGAGTATCGAAACAATGTACTGGCATCCTCTTATGTCGGTTGGCGAAATGCTTACGTTCGAGGACTATGACGGAGTTAAGAAGTATGTGTTTGTCGGAGAAATGACGCTACACTACGATGGTGGATTTTATGCGGAGATTACATCGCCTTGTGAAGTGACAGAGAGTAACACATCTTCTGGTGGTAGTAGCGGAACTAATAGTTACAACAATGGAACAATGGCGCAGGCAAGCGGAACGGTTACTAGTACAATCTTTGGTGCTATTTTCAAGGATGGAGTTATTACAAATAGTAAAATTGCGGATTCCACGATTGAGAATAGTAAGATTAAAAATTCTACAATAACCAACGCAAAGATTGCGGATGCTACGATTGAATGGGAAAAGGTGTCGAAATCTTTTATTACGGATTTGACGGCAGATAATGCGTATATTGAACATCTGAAAGCAACTATCGGTGAGTTTGGATATATTACTGCCGAAAATGCTGATTTGACATACGCAACTATTACATCACTGCAAGCAGTAGACGGGAAGATAGATTCATTGTCCTCAAAGGCTATTACTACAGAAAACCTTAGTGCAAAGGTAGCAGACCTAGGCTATTTGTCAGCGGAGAGTGCAGATTTAAAATATGCAAACATCAAATTATCCAATATTGAAGTTGCAGATATTGCTACATTATTTGCAGAAGTTGGTCTTATTGATAGAGCAACAATCGTAGAAGGACATATCACTGGTTTTTTAGACAGTGTTGAAGTCAACGCCGCAAACATTACGGCCGGCACTTTAGTGGCAGACAGAATATTGCTAAAAGGCGAAAATGGTTTGCTTTATTCGCTGAATAATTTAGGAGAACTTCAAAGTAAAACAGTTGATACTTTGGATGGATATATACTTACTGACCGGACCGTAAATGCAGATAAAATCGTAGCAAAAAGCATAACAGCAAATGAACTTGATGTTGAAAAGGTTTTTGCGGATTCTGCTGTTATTAAAAAAATATTTTCGCAAGACGTGACGGCAACCGGAACAATCACTGGTGCAACATTAAAAGGTGCAAATGCAGAGATAGATAACGGTTTGATTGGTGGATTTAATATAAAGGAAGATGGAATATCAAAAGCATACACGAAAAGTAGCAGTGAAGCTTCCGAAAAGCAAGATTCATATGAATTAGACATATCAAGCAATGGTATTCCTTCATTTAAAGGAACTGGCCAAATATGGAAAGATAACAGTACAAAAGTTATTTATGAATCAATTTTTGATAACACATTAACAATAGACCAGTATATGTTTTTAAATAATTCAAATATAAAACAATCATGGTTTAGAACGAAGTTTGCTGATTCATATGCCGGAAATATAACCATATCCGAATTAACATCAGACGGAGTATTGCGACAAAGAACTAGTTATGGACTAGGGTATGTAGCTAATAGATTATATGAAAATGGAGAACTATCGGAAGAACTCCCATTTATGGTCGATTCCCCCCTTAAAATACTCTCTAATCATAATGCATCACTGACGAATTACGACTTACAAATTTCGTCTAATACTGGAAACCACATGAATATTGGACAAAGAACGATTCAAGCGGTCGACAAGAACAATGCTGCGACAACTTTATATTTAAACAGTTATGGAGGAAGTATTTCAATTGGTAGAGTTAATGGAGCTGGAACCACTACATTAAATGCTAATGTTGTTTTTGGAAAGCATTGTTCGAGTGTGACAACAACGACACCTAGTTCAACCATTTTATATGGTATTACAATGAATGGTGGATTATTTAAAGCCGTAGTATTTCGCAACTATCCAATCGCTTCAGCATCCCCTTGGGCAAGCATTGTTCAAACAAAGTTAATGTCGGGTGATTCCGGTGCAGCAGATGTTACCCAGTATCACAACATGGTAACTGGTAGAGGTGAATGTGTTAGAGTGGCTTTTAATGCTAATACTGGAAACCTAGAAGTTAATGCACAATATAACGACATAACCAATGATACCCTGAACGGAATAGCGATATTCCCGGTGTTACAATAAATAATTCAAATTTAGGAGGTAAAAAGAAATGGATGAAAACAAAATCACAATCATTGACTACGTGGAGAAGAAATTGTCTGCTGAAATCGCAGAACTTAAGGTTCTGCTTGCAAAGACGGAGTTTAAGGCTTTTGCTTTGCAGGAAGAAAACGAGCAATTAAAAGCAAAGTTGGCAGAAAAAGAGGAAAAATCCGAAAAGGATGAATAATATTTTTGAATCCTACATATAATATATTACATGGCAATCCCATGTAATCAAGTTTCGGTTTGGGAGAGGGGTTGCAAATTCCCCTTTCCCTACAATTATATGCTAGGAGGAGATTTATGGTAGGAGAACGCAGGAAATATAGAAGAAAGTTAAAGAAACTTATTTCCAAGATGAAAAACGTAGATTCGTTGAGATATTACTACGGGTACATTGCAGAAAAAGAAAGATTGAAAGGTAATACTTATAAGGTATAATGAAATGGAGTAGGATAAAAAACCTACTTCGTTTTTTTATTTACACAATAATGAATGGTATCATTATTTAGTATCAGTTTTGTTTGCTCTCCAAAGCAGGTCAATTCCCTCTAAAATATATTTTTTGGCTTTTTCATCGAGGGTATAATATTTCTTAATGGCTTCTTTTAGTTCTACATCTTCTGAAATATGAGCATCCAAAATGGCATCTTCTTCTGAATATGTTTTATCTTCTCCATTAACCAAATAATCAATAGAGCAATCTAAACATTTTGCAATTTTTCTAATTTTTGAAATTTTAGGCTCACTTTTACCCTTTTTCCAATCGGAAAATGTACTTTTGGGAAAATCACAATATCCTGCTACTTGTGCGTCATTTAAACCTTTTAAATCTCTTAATTTACAGTATCTTTCGTACATAGAAAATCTCCTTATCAAAAAAAGTTGCAATTTCTCAACTTTTAGGGTTGACAATCAAGACTTCCTAATGTATTATAAAAACAAGTTAGGAAATCTCAACCAATTCAAAATTGAGGAATTTATATTATGTTTTTTGCACAATTCATAGTATACACGATTTTCTAACTTTTATCAAGACATAGTTGTGAAAATCGAACAACTAAAAAGGATTTTCGGTAAAAAGACTGTTAGTGTGCCGTCACTAACAGTCCTTTACCCCAATTTTTATACCGTATGCACTTTGCAGTCTTTCGACGCATTGTACGACACCAATGCTTCTTAAAGCACTCTGCCACTTATGCAGTTTGGGTTCAGCATAATTTATTGCCATTAGTTGGCAGATTGCAAGGAACAAGCGGTGTAGTGTGACAAATATCGGAATGTCAACCTCGAGTTTTTAACGAACTTCTCTGTTCGGCTACGCTACACTTGATGTTACATTTTACTCCATTTTAACGTGCTGTGGCTTCACGATTGCGACCTTGCAAATGCGGAACAGGCAAATTCAAAATTGCTTTCAAGGTATACACCTCCTAAGATGAATTTACCTAAAATGGCTTATTTATTATAACGAAAATCCTAACGCAAGTCAAGAAAGGAGATGAAATTTTGGACAAGGGAAATAGAAAGAAAAGTTTTAAAAAGTTAGAATTGCTTGTTAATTCGAGAAACATTACCTTTTATAAATTGGCTGATGAACTCGGATTGGCGAGAAGCACTTTTTCGGATTGGAAATCTGGAAAATCAATGCCAAAGACGGATAAATTGATTAAGATTTCAAATTACTTTGGTGTAGAAATTTCTTATTTTATTGAGTAGAGAAAGGAGCAGGCATGAACGATTTAAGAATTTTTGAAAATTCAGAGTTTGGAGAAATCAGAACTGCAGTAAAAGACAATGAACCATTATTTTGTCTTAGAGATGTATGTAAGGTATTGGAATTGACTGCAAAAGGCGTAAAACAGAGACTTTCGGATGAGGTAATTTCAAATTACCCCATCGAAGATACAGTTGGAAGAATCCAAAATGCATTGTTTGTTAATGAAGATGGATTGTATGACGTTATCTTGGAAAGCAGAAAGCCAAATGCGAGGGCGTTTCGTAAATGGGTAACTGGCGAAGTGCTTCCATCTATCCGCAAGAATGGCGGTTACATTGCCAATCAGGAGAATCTTACTCCGGAACAGATTGTAGCCAACGCATTAGTTGTGGCACAGAACATCATAACTCAAAAGGACAAGCAGATTGAGGAAATGAAACCAAAGGCAAATTACTTTGACGCTTTGGTAGATAAGAAATTAAATACCAACATCCGTGACACTGCAAAGGAACTGGGTATCGGAGAAAAAGCATTTGTTTCTTTCCTTATTGAAAAAGGATATGTGTTCCGGCAGGGAAAACATAGAGACTTGCGTCCATATGCCAAATACGCAGAGAGCGGAAACGGCTTGTTTGTCTTAAAGGACAAGCACAACGAGCGGAACGGTTGGACAGGACAGCAGATGTATGTCACTCCAAAGGGAAAAGAAACATTCCGTCTGCTTTTGGAAGAAAGGGAGTGAGCCTATTATTCAGAAGATGATATTGGCGGTTCTGACATTTCTTCTTATTATAACAGTGGCAACAAGCGTGTTTAAGGATGTATACGCTTACGAGCCGGAATATGCACAAGAAGATACGTTATTTATAAAAACAGAAGAACCGCAGGTAAATGTGATTCCAAATGCAAATACGAACAGTTCTTTGGAATCCGCAAAATACATAAAGCAAAAGAAAAAGTCAAAGAAGAAACACAAGGAAAGGAAAGGCGTTCAATTCTTGATAACTGCATATTGTCCTTGTTGCGATTGTTCAGAGGGGTACGGAAAGATAACTTCTACTGGCAAGATACCAAAGCAGGGAAGAACAATAGCGGTTGACCCTAAAGTCATACCGTATGGAACAAAGGTGAAAATCAAAGGTCTTGGAACATTTATAGCCGAGGACTGCGGCGGTGCGATAAAGGGAAATAGAATTGACATATACTTTGAATCTCATGCAGACACAGAGAGATTCGGAGTACAAAGAAGAACAGTATTCATATTAGGAAAGGATGAGTGACAATGATTAAGACAGATGCTAAACCGGCAACACCAGAATTGATTGCAAATTTAATTGAACTTGGTGCAATTTATGTGAAAGACGGAGAGTTTTATGCAAATGAACCGGGAACATACAAAAAAGAAAAGGAATAGCACCCTTGACCGCAAATCAAACTGCTATTCCAGTAGTAAATAACTATGTGTTATTTGCGCTCATTTTATCAAATAAGGAGTGAAAAGTCAAGATGAATAAAATTTTATTAAGAGGTACCGTGGCGAGTAAGATTAAATTCTCTCATTCGTCGCATGGTGAGAACTTTTATGAATTTCGCTTAAAAAGCGAAAGAAAAAGCAATAAAGAAGATGTGATAGTCTGCTTGGTTCCGGAAATCGTTCTGGAAAAGTGTTCAATCAAAGAAAACGAGAAGATTGAAGTACAAGGAGAAATTCGGACTATCAATAGGAAAAATCATAAACACATTTATGTTTTTGTGCAGGATGCTATGTGTGGTGACGAGTTAAGTATATTGACGGACGTAAACGAAGTAAAAATGGATGCGCATATTTGCATACAACCTAATTTACGGCGCACATCCGCTTCCAATAGAAGAGTATGTGACGTCATTGTCGCAAGCAACCGCCAATACGGCTCCGACTATATCCCATGTATAGCATGGGGAAGATATGCCACATATGTTTCAAAATGCGATGTAGGTACTCATCTGGAAATTATCGGAAGATTGCAGAGCCGTGAATATCACAAGCAGATGGACGATGGCACAGTAGCAGTAAAAACCGCTTTTGAAGTATCAGTTTCAAAAGTCAAAGAAATCGGAAAGGAGAATGAGGAATGATTTTGAAATCATTGCACTTGGAAAATTTCAAAGGGATTAAAAGCCTTGATGTAAATTTTTCCAAGAAAACAAAAATCAAAGGTCAAAATGCAAGTGGTAAAACAACAGTGTTTGACGCTTTTACATGGCTTTTGTTCAACAAGAACAGTGCCGGAGAGGAGAAATTCAATGTTCGTCCATTAGATAAGGATGGAAAACGCATTGATGATGTGGAAATTAAGGTTGTTGCTGTCTTAGATGTGGATGGCAAGGAAGTTGAACTTTCAAAGGTTCAGAAGCAGAACTGGGTTAAGAAAAGAGGTACAGATACAGTTTCTTTGCAGGGAAATGTCAATTCATTTGAGATTGACGGCTATCCGAAGAGCGAAGCGGATTTCAAAGAATATGTTGCAGGACTTGCAAAGAGCGAGGATATGTTTAAAATGCTTACAAATCCGCAGTATTTCAACTCTATGAAATGGAAAGACCAGAGAAAAATCTTAATGAAACTTGTTGATGATTTTTCTGACGTAGAACTGGCAAAGACAGACGAAAGGTTTTTGCCGTTAATTAGTGAATTGGAAAAAGCACCGTCAGTTGAAGATATTCGCTCAAAATTCCAAAAGATGCTTTCGGAGTGGAAGAAAAAGCAGGCTGAAATTCCGGTCCGGATTGACGAAGCTGAAAAATCCAAAGTTGATGTAGATGCCGCAGAACAGGAACTTAAAAAATCAGACTTGGAAAGACGCATTTCTGAAATTGACGAAAAAATTTCAGATACTAATGGTGTATTAAAGAAATTGCGAGACGAGGACATGAGATTGCAAATGGATATGTCAGGTATTTTGCAGAGCATGAACGATTCCTTGTCTGAAAAGAAAAGAAAAATCGAATCGTCCAATGCGGAAGCTACTTATGAACTGGATAATACAAGAAATAAGATTCAGATTGCGGAAAATGCAATTAAATTAAATGACAGAAGCATTTCTGATGCTGACGCCGAACGAAAGAAATTAGGCGAACAGTACAATTCTGAAAAAGCAAAGGTATTTGATGAAGCACCTTATCAGTTTGATGAATCCAAGTGGGTATTTGACGATTCTACGACTGTTTGCTCTTTGTGCGGACAGAAACTGCCAGATGATAAAATCGAGCTGATTAAGGCAGATTTTGAAGCAAGAAGGGAAAAAGCAAAGGAAGATTTATTTAGAAAACTTGCTGATGCGAAAAGGAATTTTATTGAACAGACAAATTCAAATATGGAAAATATCAAATCCAAAGGTTTTGAACAGAAACGCATCATCGAGGATTTGACCAAAAAGAATGCAGAGTTGCAGCAGTCTATTGAATCCTTGAAAAAACGTGAGCAGGAATTACTTTCAAAGAACGAAGATTTTTCCAAACAGTTAGATGAAATTCCTAATAAAGCGGACTATACGCAGAATGAGGAATATATGAAACTGTATAAAAAAAGGGAAAAGGTTCTTGCTGAAATCGAAAAAGAAAAATCTTCCAAATACGACGAGCGTATCGAAGAGTTGCAGGATGAGAAGAAAAAAATGGAATCTGAACTGGATTCTGTAAAAGAAATACTTGCCAAGGCGTCTATGAATGTCGAGATTGACGAGCGTATCGAAGAGTTGCAGGACGAGAAGAAAGTAATCGGACAGAAAGTTGCCAACCAAGAGCAAATTATTTATCTTTTGGAAGAATTTATTCGGTTCAAACTTAAAAAGATTTCTGAATCCATCAATAGCCATTTTGACACTGTAAATTTCAAACTTTTTGAAATGCAGTTAAATGGTGGTATGAGAGATTGTTGTGAATGTACGGTTAATGGTGTTCCGTATTCAACTTTGAATAGCGGTCACAGAATTGTAGCCGGACTTGATATTATCCGCTCGCTTAGCGAATTGTACGGTGTGAGCGTGCCGATTTTCGTAGATAACGCCGAATCGCTGA
>ERZ832317.480-NODE-480-length-58184-cov-4.726901_pt1 | contig 58184 bp, 47 predicted proteins | sample MGYA00519695_ERZ832317 | MGnify/ENA primary metagenome ERZ832317 (study PRJEB31850, sample SAMEA3708726) | human gut metagenome | biome: human gut; feature: human-associated habitat; material: faeces | place: China | collected 2014 ...
TATTTTTTCTTCTGGAGAAATCTTATCCATAAAAAATGCCCCCTTTCAGATAAACAGTTTTATTTTTTTAACTGTCTACCTAAAAGGGAGCATACCAAAATACTTGAATTAATTAGAAGTATATGTTATATTAAAATAAATTTAGTATTAACTACACTCTATTCTGTATTTTTGCGGAAAGGAGTGGAAAAATGACTAACTATGAACGAATTATTTTAATAATATCATTTTTAGAGTTAACATGTTCAATTGTACAAACATTTTCAAATGTTGTATTTTGTATTTAATAATACATAAATTATCAAGATAATAGGAATACAATTTAAGTATAAAATACAGAACAGATTTTAGCCATATTACTAAATTTAGAAGATTGTCAGTAAATATTTCAATCTTCTTTTATAGATCATTTTTCCACCCAAAAATCCCGGAGAGCGATGAAACTCTTCGAGATTATTTCTTGGCTAAAGCTCTGACACTTTCGTCTTTGCTAAAGCCAAGAAAATTAATTAAGCTCTTTTCTTTGCTTTTTAGGTTTTCTCTTAAGCTCTCTTCTTTGGTTTCTTTCTGCCAATGCACACCCAAATCTCTGTTCCAACTATCATTATCATAGCTGCGATTAGTGGCAAGTATGTCTTTAAATTGTCTTTGAAACCTGTATGTGGTACTTCAAAACCGGCATCGTTGTCAACCTTGTAGGAAACGCTATAGAAATAGTAAAGTTTCTTTTCACTGTCGTAGACTGCCTTACTTGTGTCTGCCTTTAACTCTTCTGCCCTTTCTTTGGTCATAGTTAAAGGTAATGTGACTTTAATAGGCTCTTTCAGGAGAGTGTATCCCTTAAGTGTTTTCGTCTCGGTAATCTCGTAATCACCCGGGGCTAAATCGTTAAAGAGAACCTCACCTTCATCTCCAGTTGTAGCTGACTTGATTAGCTCTCTGCTGTCTCCTTTGATCTTTTCAATCTTGAAGGTTACACCTTTGAGCTTCTTAATACCGCTCTTACCGTACTTCACAATCTTAACCGAAGCAGGAATTGTTCGGTTGTGGAATGTTCCTGTAAACTCGTGTAAATCTTTGTTTACTGTGAAGCTAATGTAAGAGTTACCTTTTGCATCTTTTCCTATTGTGGCATTCTTCAGACCATCAATTGAATCGAACTGGTAACGGCTTTCAGATCCTGATTCTGTTACTCTGTAGTCACCCCAATCGAGGTTATTGAAAGTAACACTTAACTTCAAGTACTGCTTTCCATTAATGGTAACAACACTTTCCTTGTCAGAGAGGGTATCTTGGCTAAAGGTTACAGACTTACTGTCTTTAGCCTGCGTTCTATGAATGGTTTCACCGGTCAAGTCGAACTTAAAGGTAATGTCACCGTGTCTAAAGTCTAAGGAAGAAACTGGGATTACTTTTGAAACCTTTACACTACCATACGCAGGTGTGTACTTGTTAGTAAGGTTTGTAATGAAAGTCTCGTTTGCTTCATCCTCGTTCTCAAGCGTTGTGGTGTTGGCAGCTAACTTGTAGCCATCTCCAACATCTACCTCTTCCCAAGTGTACTGAATTTTGTCTTTGCCCTTGTACTTGTCTAAATTGATAGCCTTAGCACTCCATGCATTTTTCTCATTCAGTGTAACTTCTCCATTAGTGACATCTTTATTTGAAACAGTTCCATCTGCGTTAGCGACTTCGAGAGTAAACTTATCAACCTGTTTGCCATCTGCAAGTAAATGCACTTTAATGTCCTTAGGTCTTTGTCCATACAGATTCTTCTCGTCGTCCCAGCTCTTTCTGACAGAAGCTGTTGTGTATTTCGAGTATGCATTTACTAACTCTGTTGTCATATAGATGTACTGTGTGGACTCTGTTGTAGTTGTTTCTTGAGAAACTAACTCGTAGTCTTCACCAAGTGAATCGCTGTCCTCCTCCCACCTGTAGACATTCTTAACACCGAAGTCATCATACTGTGGAAGTGCTTTGTTTTCTGGCATTTCGTATGTCCAGTTGTTGGATTCGTTAAGTCGCTTTTCTGTATAGTCCTTCAAAGCCACACCATTCTGATACAATGTCACTTTAATTTCTCTTGGTCGTTTGCCGGAGGCATTGTCGTTGTCCTTCCACGTTTTGTGAATTGAGAGAACTACTTTCGGATCGTCTGGTTTATCCCAAATGTTGTAGAACTTCACTGAATTATTCTTTTTGTTAACATAGTAACCTTCTTCGTAGTCACTCTTGTCAATCTTAACATTCTTTGGGAAGTTAGATGTATCCTCCTCATAGTAGAATTTACTAAGGTCAACATCCTCATCAAAAGTGTATGACCAGTGTCCATCTTTGGTTAGCGTAATCTCTTTATAAAGCTGTGTCTTAGCCTTGTCCTTGTACATCCTAATTGTCAAATGATCAGGACGTTTGCTCTCCTCTACGAACTCATTAGTATTTTCTCTACCCCAGTCCTTTGTGATGGTTGGAGCTTTCGTGTCGAAGAAAGTAAATGCAATTGCAAAAGATTTGTCCTCTGCATTGTATTTTACTTTTATCTTATCACCATTCGTTTTTTGGAGCTTGGCTAAAATGTCATCAGCACTGAGTCCCCGATAGTTGATGTTTGGTACGTATGCTTCTGCACTATCAATAGCATAACCGTCAGGTGCTTTGGTCTCAATAATTCTGTAAAGATTTTCAGCATTCTTGTCAGCGGCATAGTAATCAAATGGTAACAAGTCTGTACCTGCTCTACCACCATCGTCCTCGTCTTTGGCAATACTCTGAATAGTTTTAATCTTAGTTCCTGCTTTGATAACAGTAATTGGATTACCATTTTCATCAGTGTTGTAACTCTTCAAATCTGTTGCAGCGTATACGGTAAACTCTGCTTTACCAAGACCGGTTTCCAGATCATTCATTACAGTTGGATCTGCTGTTTCACTATCGTCTGCTTGTGTTACAGCTTCTCCAGAATCAGCCTTTAAAACTGACAGATACATTCCCCAGCTCTCATCTTCTGCTTCTACTGTTGCAGAAGGGTGCTCGTCCACATTAAATTTTAAATCGTTAGGGTCTAATACATTAACGGTGACAGTAAGAAGTCCTGTCGGATTACCATTACCATCCTTGTCAGTGTACTTATAATACTCAGAACTTTCTTTTAACTTAATTGTTACTTTAAGTTCTCCAGAGCGATTAGACTGGTCACCGAAATTCGGGTATTCTGGGCTAAAGCTCTCAATGTCCCCATTAGAAATAGTAAAATCATTAAGGACACCCACACCATCAGTAGTAGAGAGCTGCTGAGCATTACCATTGTCGTACATCAATGAGTAGCTAAAGCTGTCGATAGAAAATCTGTTAGAAGTAAGTGTTGCTTCTACACTCTCTTTGTTATTTTCAAGCAAGGTTTTTTCTTCGTTAAGCTTTTCCTTCTCATCTTCACTAAGACTGGTATCTTTGAGTGCTTCTTCCTTGGCTGTGATTTCTGCTTCTAGGTCTTTCAGAGTTGTCTGGTCTGTCGCAGGATCATAGTAAAGATAGCCATTGTATTTTGGAGTTACATAGATAGAACTTATTGCTGCTTCTGCTTCGTCCTCATAGTGCATGTCTGTATTACCAACGTAAATCTTTTCAAGCACAGAACTGTTTGCAAACATCTGTACGGTAGAATTCAATCTGTGTGTGTCCCAGTTGGACAAATCAAGCTTGGTTAAAGAAGTACAGTATGCAAACATCTTATCTGCATTAACAATGTATGATGTGTCTACATTGAAGAAAATAACGCTTGTCAGATTTGCACACTTGTAAAACATTTCGGAAGAAAGCTTATTGAACTTAATCTCCTGCTCAGCCTTCTGACTAGAAATGTAAATTGTATTTGAATCTTCCGGGTCATGCCAGAGAACAACTGTACTACTATTGGTAGCGTCGTTAGGACTGTTAACATCATCACTGATACCATCAGCCGAAACGTCCCACACATCAACTCCCTCTGGTGCTTTCTCATAAGTGAAAACTACTTTCTTAGCATTAACAATGTAAGGATTTAGTTTTGAACCCTGCGCTAAAAAGTTCTTACCTTTACTTCCTTGTTCTGAGAACTCTGCATCATCGTCAGGTTCCCATGCACCGATTTCAGAATCTTTAGCGCCTGCCTGCCATGTTAAATTAACATCGTGCTTAGTTTCATCAATGTCGAAACCAGCTGGTGCTTCCAACTCCTTCACGTAATAACTTCCCATGTAGAAATTATCGCTAGGTGTTAATACATCGTTAGTAAACCAAACCGCATCAGTACCTGTAGTTGTCTTTTCATCAATCAAAGTATCTTTTGCCCAGATTAGTTTACCACTATCGTCCATAATGTCTTCCTTAGCGTACAGTCCATATTTAGCTCCAGCTAAATTCTGCTTCGCATAGTTAAAGCCACCATCGTTTTCTGAGAACCCAGTCATTACTGTACCACTCTTGTTTACAGCAATCTTACCAAAGATAGGTGAATCTTTAAAAGTGAAAGTGGTTGCACCATCAGCCTTTTTATTTGTGAAATAAAGTACACCACCATCGTCTACAACGTGGTTTTCGTCAATAGTAAATTCAACTTCCTGCCAAGGAAAGTCCTCGTCCCCTGTTTCTTTACCGGTGTCGGTTTCCGTGGCTAAATAGCCATCAGGAGCTTTCGTTTCCCTAATCTTGTACTTACCAAATTGTAAGTCCTGAATTGTGAGTTCTCCATTCTCATCAGTGTAGTATTGATCAACTTCATTGTATTCACCATCAATCTTTTTGTACAGAGTGAACTCTGCCTTGGCTAAAGGTGTACCAGTGTCTGAAGAGGTTTTAAGTAACTTAACTGAAACTGGTAACTCTTCATCAATGATCTCACCATTATTCTCGCTTGAAATCGTTACAACGTGGTTATTATCAATGCCATCGTAGTTGTTCTTTGCTAAAGCTTCGATCTGATTGCCTGAATAAAATAAATCTTCCTGATTAACAGCGAATGTTCCTTCATCCATGTCAAAAGTAATTTTCTGATGTACACCAGAGCCAGAAATCTGTTCTAAACTGTACACTCCTCGTGACAGGTATGGTACATAAACCACACCGCTGTTGTTGGCTGTACACTCAACGTCTTTGGAAACTCCATTGTCGTCTTGGTACTTTAAATAAGTACCGTCAGCCTTTACAACTTTAAACTTTGCACCAACTTCAGGTTCTGTCGATGTTTGACCTTCGTCGTCAATAGTCGTTTTTAACTTTGTAAACTTAGCGATTGCCATTGGGTGTTTCTGCCTGTTAGTTAAATTTGCACTCCAAGTGAAATAGTACCCATTGGTGGATTCGGAAATACCGTTTTCAGAAGTCGTAGCTTCCCCTTCTCCTTCTAATGGTTTAGGGAGTTTTTCTGGGGAACGTAAAGGATTGCTTAACTCGTAACCGTCTGTACCTTTTGTCTGTAACAAAACATATCCTTTTTCACCAATCTTATAGATAGGTTCATTGTCATCGTTTAAGGTAGCTTCGAGGTCCACGTCTGCTTCACCATTCTCATTTGTGGTTAACGTGGCTAAAGCTGCATCACCTACAGAGTCTATAAACTCCTGACGTTTGTCAGAGTTCCAATTTTTACCATTGTCCATGAGCTGTTTTAAGGCTGCATTTCCCATTCTGGCAACATCAAGTACTGTGAAAACTGCACCTTCTTCTGGTGTCTTTTGTTCTTCTACGTAGCTAGAAATGCTATCGTCGTAAGGTAATTTCTTTTTACTGATATGAATGTGATCTCCCACGTACTCATTGACTACGTTGAATTCAAAGACTTTGAAATCCACGTTAAGATCAGCTTCTGTTACGACAAACTCCTGGTCTCCCATGATAGCGTGATTTGCGCTACCTTTTACCTGTGTTAAGTAATAAGTTCCTGCTTCTGTGATTGGATTACTTCTAGCAAAACCATTTGCATTGGTTCTAAAAGCATCACCAACACTTCCACTAATTGGTTGTTTATTTTCATCCAGGATTTGGAATCTAGCACCCTTTTCTGGGTGATATTCCTTTGCACCGTCTTTGCTTATACTACTTTTAGATTTGTGAACTACAACTGTTCCTGCTGGAGTTTCTTCATCGACGGTTAAGCTGTCAGTTGGTTTTCCAGTAGCATCAACCCCGTAACCAAGCTGAATGTTGTTGCCATGATACTTGTCAGTTGCATCGTCTTGAACGTAAACAGTGATTGGTCCAATGAATGTGATGTTCTTAGCTAAAGTCTGATCTTTGTCCATTGTAATGGTGTATGTACCGTATGGCACTTTGTCCCATTTAATTTCACCACTGGGGTCGGTCTTTTCAGTAACACCAGTTGTGTACACTGATTCACCATTGATGCCATTTACTGCTTTTAATGTAAATTTAATGTTAGGCTCACTTACAATAGTTTCCTCACTACCATTACCCTTGGCTAAAGTCTTTAACCATTTTTTAAGAGAAACAGTTCCAGTCTTCGGCGTTTCTACAGACTTGATTGTAGTATTGTCAATCTTACTGCTGCTTGTAACTTTTGTTACAAGAGTGTCTCCACCATTGTCAGTAAGTTCGAAAGAATGGGTATCGCCATCCATGTTAAAACCATTTGGGGCTTTAGTCTCTTTAACAAAGTATTTACCTATTGTTAAATTTCCTAATGAACCTGCATAAACAGTTTTACCATCTTTGGTAATTTTAGAAGTAGTAATTGTGCCTACTATTTCCCCTCTATCGTAGCTACTGCCCTTTTTAACTGTGTATACAGCATTTTCTAGGTTAAAGGATTTTGAGTAAGGAAGTTCTTCACCATTCTCCTCAGCAACTACCTTTTGAAGTTCAATCTTACCATACTTTGGATGGTTATCAAAAGTAATGTTAATCTCTGTAATTCCCTTGTTTACAGTTTTGGTAATTGATTTTGGTTTATTACCTACTTTGTAAAAGTACCCAGGGGCTTTGATCTCTGTAAAAGTCCACGTTTCTTTAAGCTTGTCTAATTTGGCTTTAGCTGCTTTTTTTGCATTGTCTTCAGCTTGCTTGTCTGCATCAGACTTGGCTAAAGCTTTGCTAGACCAGTAACCTTTACTCTTGTAATCGTTCTGCTGCTCTTTTGTAAGTTCATCCCAGTTTTCAATGTACTTGGCACTTCCCTTACCTTCACCGATAAACTGCCGATTTGTCGAAAACTTAATCTTACCTTGCTCATTTGTGGTATTAACATTTGTATTACCATCAGAGAGTCTACCACCATTTTGCCCAGTAACACCATAGTAATTTTTACCTGCAAGAGTTGCCTTAACTTCTACACCATTTACAGGAGTTTTATTACCAGTACTACTGTCAACTTTGTTGACAACAATTGGAATATTTCGTTTAATGGTTTCTTGTTTACTGGAAGTAACACTGGCCTCTTCTGGACTCACGCTAAACCATCTGAAGTAAGGCTGGTGAACGTTTTTAGTATCACCGGCAACGCACGCACCAGTTTTTTCATAAATAGCAATCCATCCATCAATAGTCTGTGCTTCCACTTTGTCTTCCATTTTATGCAAATCAGAAAGCTTCCAATTCTTACTACGTGCAAGCTGTTCTAAAGCGGTGTCAGAATTTCTACCCATTGTTTTTGCCCAAACATAAGTCTGAATAAAATAAGCCTGTTTTGCAGAAGCATTTCCTGGACCTACATCGTGGAAAAACCATTTGAGGGCTTTTGCTACTTTTTTAGTATTATGTCCCCAAAGAGCATTATCATTTTTAGCGTTCTTCCAGTTCTTTGCTAAAACTATTGTCTTTTTGTATTTATCTCCAGGGTGTCCACGACCCTCTGAGTAACCACAAATTACACGTTTGTTTGCGTCTAAACCGGCATCATGCATGTAGAACTTTCTGAATGGTGTTGAAGAACTATGTCCCAAAATTTCAACCGCTGTTTTTCCCATGTCAGTGTTTGAATGTAACTTGTGACCTGTTGCATGTTTCTCATCATCTTTGGAAGCTGCTTGTACCTCTGTTGCTGTGTTCCCAAAAAGATCTTTAATTAAACCTTCTGGTACTGAGCTAAAGAGGTTGGTGAATACCATTGTGAAAGCTAGTAAAATTGTAATAGAAATTTTTATTGGTTTTTTCATTCTAAACTCCTCTCATAGTTTTTCTTGGTTAAAGTTTTTTGTAAAAACTATGGAGGAGGTTTTGATTCGCCTGGAGGCGGTTCCCAATAAAATAGTCTAGCAGAGAATCCATACTTAAATTTTCTGGTAGAAAATTCTCTGATTGGTGGTGAGTTATTACCCATCTCTTTATTTCTCCTTTCCTTCTTTCTAAAATGAAAAAGGCCTACACGGAAAATCCATGTAGGCTCTATTGTATTTCTTTTTGATTTAATTCTCTAAAGAGTTGTTAGAATGAATACTGTGCTAAAGTGCACAGAAATCCCAATTCACCGATGAAAGTGAAATTGGGATAAACTAAAATAAAGTGAGGTGTTCACCCACGTTTCTGGGCTAAAGCAACCCAGTAAATTACTTTCCTGCTTAAGAAAATTTAAGAGATTTTAGTATCGTTCTATGTTACAATGTAATCACCAAAGTAAAGGAGGTGATTAAGATGAAAAGAATTTTAAATTCAAAACTTTTTAAAATACTTTTCGTATGTGCAGTTTTAATTATTACTATTAAATCTGCATGGCCAGTAACAGTACTTTAATCAAATCAAAAACGAGGAATTTCAAAATGAGGAAAGTAATTTAAACCATCTCGTCACAACCGAGGTGGTTTTTTAATGCCTATTTTTAATAGGCTATACTGTTTAGAAATCTTCACAAAATGTACACAAACATTTATTAAAATGTTCCCAATTAAAAACATCGTTAGGTTTTACGTGAGTGTAATGCTGTGTCTTAGCAGTTCTAACGATGTAATAGTCTCTTGTGGTTTTATCTTAATGGCAAGAACTTAAACTCCTCCTGACATTAAGATCCGCTTTAATTTCCATTTTAATTGCTGTAGTATTATTTTTAACTCAGTACATAAATGTTATGTAGCATGGAGATTTCAAACTGGGCTAAAGCAACCCAGAACTGTTTACTGTATTTTCACAAACTGTTGTTAAACTATTTTTGTTAAAATCCTGCATACGGAATAGCTTAACAATGAAAAAAGTATTGATCTTTATTTTAATTACTGCAATCATTTGGTTTGCATTACCAATTGGTGTAAGTTAAAGAAAAGTGTACCCTGATTAAAATGCACGCCAGGGTACACTTTTCTTTTTTGTGAAAATACAGTGGCTGGGCTAAAACAACCCAGAAAATCCAGAGAAGCTTTGACACTTTTCTGGATTACCTATTCTGTGTTTAAAGAAAAGGTATTGAAATGAATAATAGAAAGAAAATTGGTACTTTTGTGCTTGCACCAAAAATCCCAGAGAGCGATGAAACCATACTGGATTTAAAGATACTCTCTGGGATTATGTCTTCCTAATTGTTGCTGTGCTAAACTGGTCGCTGTGCTAAGCCGTTTGCTACGCTACTTTACTTTGTAGCCTTTGAAGATTTTAGCGTACGCCTTTTTAACCTTCTTTGGTACTTTGATTACCATCTTTTTGTTTACTTTGCTAAAGGACTTCTTGCTTGCAGTTTTCTTTGTGAGCTTAGTGCTCTTGATTGTAACTGTTTTGAGTTTAGGGCAGTTGTTGAAAGCTTTTGCTGCTACGCTCTTAACGTTAGCTCCGATGGTAGCACTCTTAATCTTTTTATTGCCTTTAACTGCGTTTGCACTGATTGCTGTTACTTTGTATGTAACTCCTTTGTACTTAATTGTGGCTGGAATGGAGAGTGCCTTGATACTGGCTTTTGCTTTGCTAAAGCGAACCTCAGAACCAACCTTTGTTACTGTGTACTGATTTCCACCAACTGTTACTTTAGTTCCTGCCTTTGGTTTTGAAGTGGCAGGTTTCTTTGTATCATTCTTTGGCTTTGCTGGAAGTTTTGCTACTGCTTCTGTTTTGGTTGCTTTACACACTGTACACGTAAAAGTCTTTACACCCTCTTTGGTAGTTGTCGGAGCTAAAGTAATCTTACCGTTGTCCCATGTGTGCTGACCTGTAGCTGGAACAGTCTCCGTTGGTTTTCCTTCAAGAACAGTTCCACACTTAGAGCATACAGTTTCTTTAAGACCAGGCTCTGCACACGTTGGTTCTTTTGTTACTTTGAGAACCCCATCGTCATGCCCTGTTGCTGGAAGGGTTACTGTTTTTGTTCCTGTATGATTACAAAAATTAAGTGTGCAGTAGTAGACTTTTTCTCCATCTTCTGTACACGTAGGTTTTTTTGTTATTTTATAATGTTCTTCATCAAATCTATGTCCAAGTTTTGGTGAATCCCACTCATCGACTACTGTTCCGCAATCCTGGCACACTTCTCGCCAATGTCCTTTTGCAATACACGTCGATGCTTTATCACAAATATCTTTCGTATTCTCATGTGGACACGTTGCAGGGTCAACTGTTCCTGTTTCGGCTGCGTGTACAGTTACCGGGGCTAAAGCTGAGCCAAAAGCTGGTACGAAAGAAAATGCCATGGTTGCTACCAATGCACCTGTTACGATTTTGTTAACTGTTTTGTTAAATCTTTTTCTCATTGTAATTTCTCCTTTTTATTTTGTTTTTGTTTCTTATTTTGTTTTGAATTCTTGCTAGGGTTTCCCCTCTTCTCCTTTCTTTTTCTTTAATAATTTATAATTCACTAAATTAAAAACACTGTTTTGTAAAAGTCCATTATTTAGTTGAAATCTAAAGAAATTTTACCGCATTTAGCTTGTAAAAGCAATACTTTACCAAGCAATCCCTGCGATTTTAGGAAAATCAATCTGTACTGTTCTTTTAATGAACTTATAGGCTTTTGGACAATTCTTGGCTAAAGTTCCCGGTGCTAAATAGTATTGTTGAAAACATTCTGCAAAGAACTCGTTTGCACTTGTAGCTGCGTATACATCTTCTACCTGTTCAAAGCCTGCTTCTGAAACGTACTTTCTTTTCTCACTTTTGTAGATCTTTTTCCATTCTTTTGTTTGTGTTAGATTTTTTCCATTAACCATTTGAAAACTACAGGAAACAAAGTTACCTACTTCGTGAATGACAATCATTGCACTTGTGTCGCTAACTACGATTCTTCTATTGTCTAAATCGTGAATTCCGGAGACTGTGTGCTCAGCTCTGAGATCTTGGCTAAAGTAACCATTACTCCTTTCCGTATTAATTTAAAATTCATGTGTTCTTCTTCTTTTGCTTATTTAGCTAGAGCTTTTCTTATGTCTGTGAGCCTCTTGGCTAAAGTTGGCAATGCACCAAACTATTGCCAACTTGGAGAAGTGTTGAAATGCACAAACTGCTTGACTAATTCTTAAATGTGTTATAATCAAATTAATTTTCGAGATGCTATCAGCAAGTCTAAACTACTTCCTTACTTACCCATTAACCATTTTCATTTAAATAAGGAGGTGGCTGGTATGTTCCAAAAGTTTGATAAAGTTATCGGCTTTCTTTATGGAGCATTCATAGTTGCACTTGCTATAGCTGTGATTAAAGGCATTTAATTGTGCATTAATCTTTGCATTTGCTTGTGCATTCCAAAAACTCCAGTGGGCGTTTAAACCCTCTGGAGTTCCTTTGTTAATTCTTTAAAGTTCTTTTACTAGAATTTTATTTAATTAATACCATCTTGTTGCTTAATACCATCCCCAGTATCCAACATCTGGGCAAGTCTGTTTCTGCACTTTCTTACACCGTTTACAGCTTCTTCTGATGTTAACCATTTTGTTTTTCGCTTTTGAAGTAATTTTCCAATCACTCCATTTGTGACCTAACTTTTTCACCTTAGAAGTCTGAAGTAGCTTACCACACTTTTTACACGTGTAGGTTACTTTACCATCTTTAGTACAAGTAGCTTTTTTCACTAATTTTACAACTTCTTTTGGATGTGTGCACTTAGTTGTCTTTGCTAAAGTGGTTGTTGGCATCACTATGCTAAAGAGCATTAATGCACACAATACTAATGTAGCTAACTTCTTCATAGTGATTTCCTCCTTTCCTTTTTAGTCCCCAATTCAGCTTCAACGTAGATACAACTTGGTTAAAGTTCTTAGCCAAAGTTCTTTGTTAATAGCTCATCGGAGCTAAAGGAAAAAGATTTATTATGATCTCTTTGCTAAGGAGCAAAGGGGCTGCGATACCCCAATGCCCTAATTTACTATTTAATGTAAACCGTTTCTTTTTTATGACACCTACTGCACACTCTTGTTTTCTTAGGTTTCTTTTTTACCATACTTGCTGCACTTAGCTTCCACTTACTCCATTTGTGTCCTAAAGCTTTTCCTTGAACGAAAGAATCTTGTGCATGACACCTACTGCAAATGGAGATTTCAACCTTTGGCGTTGTGCATGTAGCTGCATAAGTCTTAGATTTCCATTTATGATTTAATGGTCTAATTTGTTTAGTTTTGTAGTATTTTCTGTAACCGTAGATACAGTCTGGATTAGTACAATACCAAGCTACTTCGCCTGGGGAAGAGCAGGTTGGCTTTTTACGCACCTGTCTTCTAAGGTTGTGGGAAGTTTTTTTAACTTTCACAGTCTTTAAAGTTTTTCCACAATTAGTGCACATTTTAGCTCGTTTACCTTCTTGTGTACAATCAGCTTTAACTAAAGTTACCCACTTAGTCTTTTTGTGAGAACATTTGGACTTGGCTAAAGCTGTTGTAGGAGCAACAGATACTACTGAACCAAAGACCATTAAAGCACACAGTACTACTGTTAATAACTTCTTCATAGTAATCTCTCCTTTACACTTTTACTTGTATTTGTAATCTTTCTTACCACACCGACTACACGTCCTTATTAGTCTGGCTTTGTGACCTCTTAACAATGATTTTGGATCAATTGTCCACTTACGCCACTTGTGTCCTAAAGCTTTCCCTTTAGTAAAACCCCACTTAGCACCGCAGCGAATACACGTCTTAATCTCAATTTTAGGATTTGTACACGTAGCAGGAGAAGTCTGAATTTTGCAATTATGACCTTTTGCTGGGTAAGATTTTGTTATAGTTCTTTTTCTACAACGTTTACAGTATTGCCCTCTAGCCCCTCCTTTTTTACAAGTAGGAGCTACATAGTAGTTTACAAAACTATGTCCATAACGATGCGTTTTCACTACTTTTAATGTTTTATTACAGTCTTTGCACACACACGCAGTTTTACCATCTTTAGTACAGGTAGTTTTAACTAAAGATACCCATTTAGTATGCTTATGGGAACACTTAGCTAAAGCTGTAACAGGTGTGCCAAAGCCTACTACTGTGCTAAAGCACATCATTAAGCACAGTACCCATGTCATTAACTTTTTCATTCAAATCACCTACCATTTTTTGTAAGGACTTGAAGGTTTTTTCTTAGAAGTACCAACTTTTGCTAAAGTAACTCTGTTCGCTTCGTCTTTTGTGTACTTCTTAGAACCCTTTACATAGTGCATTCTGTATTTACGAAGATGTGTTCTTTTGTACTTTGTGTAAGTTGTTTTAGAACCTTTTTTGCTTGTCTTGTAAAGGTATTCTGTGTGAATAGTCTTCCAAGCTGTTTCGTGAACGTATGTCTTTGTGGCTTTTTTGGAACTTGTACGGTGTCCAATGAACGTTGGTTCCCAATCGCCACAAGTTGGGTAAGAGCTTGGACTTCTTGGACACATTGATGCAACTAAATCAGAACACGCATGTACCTGAACAGGTACTACTGTGCTAAAGCACATCATTAAGCACATCATGGCTACTACTAATTTTTTCATGACTATTTCCTCCTATTGTTTCTTGTTAGTTACAATTTTGTGTTGAACCTTTACACACCACTCTTTTTTGTATTTAGTTGTGCTTTCGTCTAATACTTAAACTTTGCTAAAGCTGCGGTGTGCATTGCTGTACTAAGAACCATCGGAGCACAGCACTACTATCGCTCTTTTCATAGTGATCACTCCTTTCCTTTTTAGTCCCTAATTAACTTCAACGTAGCTTGTCTTGGCTAAAGCTTTGACGATAGCCCGGCTCTTGGTTGTAAGCTTAGTTAGAGCTAAAGGGAAGAGAGTTGTTGTACTCACTTAGCTTGTGCTTTAATTAGATCCATGTTATTATTAAATTGCATGTTGAATTGACTTCACTAGCTTAGTCCCCTAAAACTAAGAAGGAGGTAATTGTCATGAACCCAATTAAAGACAAATTAATTGGCTTAGTTTACTTAACAGCAGTATTTGCATTAGTAAGTGCAATTATCTTTGGTTAATTCAACTATGCCAGGGGAGCTGATTAAATCAGCCAAAAGAAAAGGTAGGTGTTGAGCCTACCTCTTCTGTTTTTCTTTTTTCTGATGTTCTTTTTATTTAGAATTCCTTCGTCAAACCCTTTTAGAATTCCTTTGCTAACCCCTTCGCTAATAACGTCTCTTCTTCCTTCTTCTCTTTTGCCAGAAAGATTTAATACTCTGGGCTAAAGTGCTAAGGAAAAGAAAAGCTAATAACAAAGCTCCACCACGTCTGACATTATCTTCATTGTTAATGTCTTGGGTTGAGGTCTTTAATAACTGATAACTTTCGTTTCCCTCTTTTGAAGGCTTTGTTCCTTTTCTTGTACAGTAAACAATGTATCTGTACTTACCTCCGCTACGGTAAGGGTGGCACGTGACTAAAGTGATCATGTCCCTCCCATCTTGAATCATAACGGCATCGGTGTCGAATGGGCTTATTACATTAATTCCTGTTACTTCATACTCTAAGGTGTCCCATGGATTTACTATTGTTACTGTGTCGCCTTTGTTTAGCTTTTCAATCTCTCTAAAGAATGGGGCACCTTGATATCCCCTGTGACCCGCAATGACACTATTGGTGTCTATCTCTCCAACTGGAATTGAGGTCTGTCCTAAGATGGCAGCTCCCTTTGCTAAATGTTCATTGCTTGCACCAACATACAACGGCAACTCAACTTTCATCTTTGGTATCTTAATGTAGCCGAATTTACCATCTTTAAAACCTTTGAGAGAGATTGGGGACGATTGGTAACTGCTGACATCTCTGAAATTCTTTTGGTGATTTTCGTAAATCTTTTCATTGTACTCTTCTATCTCTTGGTAACGAGAGTCATCCTCTTTGCTTACCTTGTTCTTTTTTTCTTTTTGTTTGAACTGTGTAATGTATTGTTTTGTTTCTTGCTTAATGTTTTCTGTTGCAATCATCGGAGATGAAAACAATGCAATTCCTCCAGCAATGCACAGCAGTCCAAAAAGTTTTACTATTATTTTCAATCAATCACTCCTTTGGTTTTGTGTTGGTGGTATTGGGACTACTTAGCCAGATGCTCTTTTACTTTGCTAAGGCCTTTGAGTAAAACTATCACTGCTAAAGCAATAGCAAGACCAATGATCGCTGCTTTCTTGTAAGCATTCATCCATTGCGAGTCTTTACTTCTATCGTCTTTTGCATTTTCTTTTTCTTCTGGAGTGTACTTAGTTCTTATTCCAGTTACAAACAAACGATGAGAGTTAACACCATACGGAGTACACGTGATTAACGTTACTAAATCTTTTCCTTTTCTGATTAACAAATCTTGCGTTTCTTCTGGTAAAACAACTTCTATTTCAATTACCCTGTAGGCTAAATCCTTGCCTAAAGTGTGAAGGAAAAACAAATCCCCCTCTTTTACCTCGGTTAAATCTGTGAATAGCTTTGCGTTGTTAAGACCCGTGTGACCTGTTAAAACCGCATGGGTTGATTTGCCACCAACTGGTAGCGATGAACCTTCAAGGTGACCAATTCCCCTTTCAAGAGTACTGGCTGCTGTTCCGTGAAATACTGGTAAATTAACATTAATGCATGGAATTTCCAAATAGCACATCATACCACTTTTATCAATGTTTAACAGATTGTTGTAAATTAAACCACTTTTGATAGCACTCTTAGATTCAACGAAAGGGTCAGTAAGTTCTACCTGATTCTTTGCTAAATCTGCGTTGTACATCTGTGCCTTTTTCCACATCTCTTCTTTCTGTTCTTCTGAAAGAGATTTTTCTTTCTTTTTGTAGTTGTCTACAGTAATGTCAGCCTGATGTTGGTTTACGAAATTTGAAATCCAAGGATAGAACATCATGACAATACTGGCACCAATAAATAGTGTTACTAGTATCTTTTTTACCATTTCTCACCTTTTCCTTTAAATGTAAAAAAGTCACACCTAAACTAATAGATGTGACTTTTTGTTTTACTAAAGCATACTTTGTAGCTTACTTGCTTAAAGTGCTTTACTTAGCTAAAGCACTTTGTAATTTGCAGTTTCAGTGACTATCTTAATTTACTGCTTTGCTTGCCGAATTAGTTTTGCTGTTGCTTAGTTAGCTTTAGCTTTTTTCTTTTTGTCTTCGGAAATGATGTAGAATCCGATTACAGCACCTACAACACCTACGATTGTTAAGAAGTAAACTCCTTTACCACCTGTCTTAGGTAAGCTGAATCCTTTGTGGTTAGTGATGCTCATCTTAACGTTAGCGTTTTCGGAATCTTTAGCTGTCTTGTCTGCTAAAGCTTCTACTGCTGCGCTGCTAAGAGTGGATTCGCCATACTTGCACATAGCTGCCTGAGCACCATCGATTGTTGCTGTTGTTGGGTTGAGTGCTCCAATTACCATAGCATCTTTGTCAGTTGTACCTTCATTAGCTGTTGGTAATGTTTCTCCATTGGAAAGTGTAAGACTTGTAGAGTCATCTTTAACATGCTCTTCGTCATGATCTTTCTCTGCTGTCATGTGGTATACTGCAGAAGCTGTGATTTCTCTGGAAGCCTGATTGATTGTAAAATGAATCTGGTTCTGTCCAATTGTGTAGCCTTTTGCAGTGTGTACCTCAGTAAGCTTGTAGTCATCACCTTCGATACCGTTTACAAGTAATTTACCTGTTCCTTCTGGGCTAAAGATTGTAGCATCTTTCTTATCTTTAGTCTTACCGGAAACGTAGTAAAGTCCATCAGCACTCTTTGTTGCTGTTACATAGTAATCTTCTGTTTCGTTGTAAAGAACGAACTGAACGTCTTTGAAGTCGTCAGCTTTTGTATTTCCATCGGAGAATAACTTGGTTAAATCAACACCATAGGAGTATACGATACTTCTGTCTTCAAGTACATTGTAGTAACCTTCAGAAGTTCTTCTCCAAATCAGGGAAACATCATTAGGGTTACCATTGTCACCGAGTACAGTGTCAGCATTGGATGCTAAAGTAGCTGTGTAGTAAACTACTAAGTAGTGCTGTCCATCGTAGTATTTCTCTGCGATTTCTTTAAGACCTGCAGGCTGTACTGTAATGTCAACTGCCTGAGAGTCATTGCCTTTGTTTGTAGCTTTGCTTGCTGTGAATTTGTAGTTAGCGTTTTCCCCAGCTGCTTCCCAAACATCGATAGCCTGAGTTGTGTCGTTAACATCTGCAGCTGCTTTGTTATTGTAGATAGCGATCTTAGCATCATCGTTGTAAACAAGACCTTTACTCAGAGTATCGATGTACTCAAATCTCTGAAGTCTTGTTGCTTTACTTGTGATGTTAGGAAGTTTGGATTCCAGCATGAAACCAAGTCTATCGCCTTCACTGGCTGTTGTAGTTGTGTTCCACTGGTAATCTGCTGCTTTCTTATCTTCTGTTAACCAACCTGCTAAATCTTCGCCTTTCTTTCCATCATCGTTAGTAACGATACCAGGAGCACCACTCGCTAAAGAGTTCTGTTTGTTAATCTTTAAATCTCCAGCTGTGTTATTTGTTCCTGCGGAATCATAGTTAAGACCTGCTGTACCGTACTCATTACGAACTTTTTTCTCCAATGTAGGATGACCTGTCTGATTCTTAGGGAAACAGTTAATGTTGTAGAACCACTGACTTCCTTCAATGTCTGTCATAGGAATCTGAACAAACCAAGGATTTACTGTTTCTGTTACGTTCTCAGGAACTTTAGTCTCAACAACTAAGTACAGACCTAAATCTAAGTTGTCTTTTGTTGTCATACCATTTTTGTCAGTAAGTGCCATTGCTGTACCTGCAGCGTGTTTGTCATTAGCTGTTACAATGTAATCTTCAAGTCTATCAACTGCTGTAACACCTTTCTTGTTATCTGTACGTTTTCCTTCATTTGTGGTTGATCCGCCTGCACCTTTAGTACCAACGCCTTCACCAGTTGCGTATGTAGCATCGCTGTCTTTCTTGCCAGCACCATTGTAAGTGTCAACGTCTAAAACGTTTTTAAGTGCTACTCTAATCTGTTCTGCTGTAAAGTAGTTAACATTGTCTACCTGTGTTACGGCAACACCATCAGTTCCTTTCTTTGCAGCATCATAAACTTTAAGACCAAGAATAGCCATTAAGTCTGTGTCCATTCCGTAGATTAACTCAATGTCTCCATTAGTACCATCTTCGTTAATGTCACTAAGTGTTTTAACATCACCGACTTTAAGGTATGTAAACTCAACACCTTTGATAGCGTAGTCGCCAAGGGCATTCTTAAGCTCTTCATTGTTTTTACCATCACTGGTAATTTTGACTGTCTGTCCATCTTTAGTTTCTACAGTGGAATCAACTCCGCCACTGTCGTGATCTGTGTCAGACCAGTGAAATTTGAAACCATCGTTTTCAGCAGATGTTACATCGTACTTGTGAATGGTAAGGCTACCATGATCAGCTTTGTTCTGAATGTCAAAATCATTAAGGTCACCAACTACAGATGTTGGATTGTCTGCTGCATCAGATCCTTCTAATGCACCATTAGTGGTTGCTGCGAATGCCATTGCTGGGCTGACTGCCATAGAAGTTGCTAAAGCAGCTGCGAGAAATTTTCCCATTACTTCATTTTTTCTCATAACTTTTTCCTTTCTTATTTAAGCGTTGCGTTTCTTCTAATACCCCCGTTGGTGGTGATTTTAAATTACTGTAAGATACAAAAGTATCCCAACGCTGCTCTTTTCCTTTCATAGAGTGCCTCCTCTCTTTTTGTTTTTTAGCGTATTTAACGCAAAAGAGTTGTGAGCGACGAAACTTCGCAATTCTGATTTTGAAAGCTATGAATTATTTGAAAGCTATGAGTTATTTAGAAGTCTTAAAATGTTTGGAAATGTTACTTGGCTAAAGCTTTAACTGAGGCTTGGCTAAAGCACAAGCAATTTGTTTGAGTGCCAGTAATTGACACTAAGACTAAGTGAACTTAATTGTTCACCAAATCTTATTGAAATGTTATAATGTGGTGCCTGTGCTAAAGTGACCACGAAAGTCAAACGGTAATTTAGCAAATCACCTGTTTTAGAAATGTTGTAGGACAAGAACTGTGTTAAGTGATGTAAGAACTGTACTAAGTGAGTTCTCCACTGTTGTAGCTGTGTTTGCATTGTGTTTCCTCTTTTGTAGTTGTGTTTGCATTGACTTTACTAAAGCGTAATTCTTTGCAAACAAAAAGACGTAATACTTTTGACAGTATTACGTCTAGCACTCCCCTGCTTGTAGTGTGCTTTGATCAGAACAGTAATGTAGTTTTGCCGAATGAAAGGAAAGAAAACAAAAGTACATCGCTGGCAGAAGGTAAACTTCTTAACTACTAAGCTTCACTTTGCTTTACCTTTTCCGTTCTCTCACTTAGTAATTTAATTTACAGTCTGCAATGAGCCAAGTGACGAGCTTGGCTAAAGCACTGTAGCCGATGAAAGCTAACAGTGCTTGACACAACTAAATTGTTATGTTAATTTGTAATTGGGTTAAACTAAATTATTTCCTTTCTCATGAGTAAAAGCTTAAAATAGAAAGGATGTATTATCAATGAATTCTAATTTCGATAAATTAATTGGTTTGATTGGAATTATTATTTTCTTTCTAACACCGTTTGTTATCACAAGAATTCTTTAATACCATTTTTTTCGTAGCTTAAATTATTTAGCATACCCAGTCAAGAGACCATCCCATTCTGGTCTCTTTTTATTTAGCCGAATTACTTGGCTAAAGCACTGTAGCCGATGAGAGCTAACAGTGCTGAGATGTTTAAAATGCTAGCCAAGCATGGTGCCACAACTTGGCTAAAGTGTACGGTACTTTTGACGGTAAAGTATACTATTTTTTCTTTTATTATTATACGGAAATTTATTATCGAAAATGTCGGTTATTTAGATAGAATAACAGGTAAAGATTTAATAACTGTCAATTCATAGATTTGAATTAAAGTGCTGCCAATGAAAATCCCTCATTGCATTCGGTCAGATCTAAAGATAGGATAGCAGTACTTGGCACAACTAAACTGTCATGCTAAAATTAATTTACCTTACCATTTTTTAATCTCCTCTTACAAAGAGAGGAGTGATAACATGAAAGCACTTAACAAAATTTTTACTAAGTCAAAGCAAACAATTGTTAAGTTACTACAGTTATTTTCTTTAGTGAAAATTAACGTGAACATCATTGTTATTAACTTAAGAAAATAACTGTAAGAAAAATGGACCGTTTCTCTCATTCTGGTCTCTTTTTTGGTTGGAGTATCTTCCCCAAGAGCACACCATACCTTTGGCAGTACAGTGTGCTTGACACAGCTAAGTTGTTGTGTTAACCTGTGTTTGGGTCGTGGTTAGTCATTCTTTATCTCCTTTCTTTAGAAGGGAGGTGTTCATAATGAACCCAATTAAAGATAAAATAATCGGGTTAATTGGTATAATGATATTTGCGATTATTCCATTTGTCATTATAGGAATTTTACGTTAGCACCTTATCTCTTCGAGAGAATAAGTTGACAACCAACCCAGTAAGAGACCGCCTATTCTCCTTTGTGGTCTCTTTTTCTTTTGCCCAGAAGTTCTGGGCTAAAGCACTACTACCGATGAAGGACAGTAGTGCTTGGCTAAACTAGCCTTAGCAAATCACTCAGGATAGAACAACATAGCTTAGCTAATCTAGCTTAGCTAATTTAGCCTGAGTACTTGGGTGATTAAACTTATTCTGGAACATTATCAAAATCTTGATCTAGATGTAATTTGCCGCATCCGACCATTTCTGGTTCGCTCCATTTACTATGCATTCCGTATCCATAATTAGCACGAACTTTCACATATCTTCCATGCCAATATGGTGTAATAAAATCATCATTAGCTGCTTTTACCCTAAGTGAATTCTTGTCTGTAGTGTATGTTTTTGTCACTTTGAAGTTATTATCTTTACTGACCATAACGTCATATGATTTAGCATAATCAACTTTCTTGAAAGTTACACATAATTCATTTATATCAATAGGAAAGCCGTGGTCGAAATAAGCATCTACATTTTCTGGAGCTTTAAAAAACTGATTCATATAATCCCCATATTTTTGTTTATAACCATCATACATTTGTTTATAACCATCATACATTTGTTTATAATTTACATTATTATTATATTTATATTTCTGGTTTGTTGCAGCAAATACCGTTGCTGGGCTGATTGCCATGGAAGCCACTAAAGTAGCTGTGAGGAATTTCCCCATCAAATTATGTTTTTTCATATCAAATTTCCTTTCTTTTCTTTAATTGAAATTCATTTTTAAATTACAAACTAAAGCTATGTCTCCCTAGCCTGCATGATTTGCTAAAGCGCTACCGCCGATGAAGGACAGTAGTGCTGGGCTAAATCGGCCTAAGTAGCTAATTTAGCCTGAATGATTTGCTAGTGACTTAAGTCACTTTGATTAATTAGATTTCTTACGTTTTACAGCAACGAATCCTAAGTAACCAATTCCAGCTACAAGAACTACCAGAACTGCTAAACCAAGAACATCTCCTGTCTTAACATCTTTAGTTCCTTTTGTTACTGTTTTGATTACGTTCTTAGGTGTAACGTTCTTTGGACTAACTCCAGTCTTAGTTACTTTAACTTTGTTGTTCGCTTTAACTGGGTCAGTGTTATCAGACGTTGCTACCGCTGTATTCTTGTAAGTTCCTTTCTTAGAGAACTTAGCTTTGTAGGTAATTACCATGTCAGCGTTCGGGGCTAAATCCTGTTTAGTCTTGATGACAAAAGAATTGTCCTTAGCTTCGATTTCTGCTCCCTTAACTACCTTACCGTCATTCTCAATCTTGATAGAACTCTTCTGGATTTTAACTCCATCTTTGTTAAAGTTGTCTTTAACTACTACGTTCTTAGCTGTAGCTGTTGTAGACTTATTCGTAACTGTGATGGTGTATTCTCCAGTTTCTCCTGGTTTAAAGGTAACTCTGTTGGAAGATTTCTTAATAGCAAGTTTTGGCTTGTCTAAAGAAACTTCATTGTTATCTTCTACCCAGTCTTCTGGATTCTTCTGATTGCTTGCCTGTGCTTTAGCAGAGTTAAGTACTTTCTGGCCGCTTAAGTCTGAGGACTTGAAGAGTACATCGTACTTAATCTTCATGGTCTGTCCCTTGGCTAAAGCTACCTTAGACTGAATGTCATAGCTCTGTCCATCGCACTTAATTGTACAATCTCCTGTGACTAACTTTCCTTCACCATCGTAAACTTTGATGCTGTCTTTCTGGATCTCTGCACCAACTTTGTCCAGTTTATCGATAACATGGATGTTTTTAGCAACAGCGTCGTCTTTAGTCTGTACTACTTCTACATTGTAATGACCTGTTTCGCCAACTGTGTATTCCTTCTTATCTGAAGTTTTATTGATAGCTAACTCAGGTGCAATTACCTGCACTCTGTATGGTACAAAGTGTACAACCTGGTTGGTAGCATAGAAATCATCACCAGAGAATTCTGGATCGTTTCCTGTGATTGTGTCCTTTGCTCCGTTAAGAGTGTCTTTGATTTTGTCAAGGATTGAACCATTGGAATCGGACTTGGAATCGCTCTTGTCTGTAGAAGTGGTGTCGTCCTTAGATGTAGAAGTTGTAGTTTCGCTAGAAGTGTCGTCCTTTGCTAAAGTTGTAGCTTCGCTAGCTTCATCTTTAGTCGTTGTTGTCGCTTCACTGGAAGGAGCTTCGGTTGTCGCTTCAGTTGTGTCGAGTTCTACTCCTGTTGTTGCATCTGCCCATCCATCATCTTTCTTCTCTGTAGTAGATTCTGCTTCTGAGGAATCGGACTCTGTTGTTGCTTCGCTAGAGCTGTTCTCGTCTTTGGATTCCGTGGTTGTTTCGCTAGAACTGTTCTCGTCTTTGGATTCTGTTGTAGAGTCGTCCTTCTTCTCTGAGGAGTCAGACGGGGCTAAAGCACCGCTAGCAGTGTTAGCCTTAACGTATCCAACATTGACGATTTCACAAAGTCCTTCGTCAATTACCTTTACTTTGAAGGTAACGTCTGCCTTAGCACCAGCTTTGATTTCGTCTACCTTGAAGACAACAGTGTCTTTGTCGTCTGCCTTGGTTAAAGTGCCACCACTTACATACTTGGTGTGAGTAGGAATAGCATCCTTAATCTTAACATCCTTAAGATCTTTCTTGCCTGTGTTGTTAACTGTGATGGTGTACTCAATCTCGTCACCAACATTTACAACACTACCACTAGCTGGCTGGCAGGATTTCAGAATCTGGTACTCAGCACCGTCTTCTGTCTTTACTGTCTTAGGTGTGACTTCGTTCTCTGTCTGTGCAGAGGCGTTGTCAGCAGTTACTTTAACTACGTTAGGTACGTAGTTGTCAATGAGAGATCTGTCTTCGAATACTACATCATAGTTAACTGTGAAGGTTTCTCCCTTGGTTAAATCTCTCTTAGTCTTGATTGTGTAACCAGTTCCCTTGCACTCAATCTCACACTTGTCTGTAAAGTCTTTTCCGTCCTTATCACTAATCTTGATGGTCTCGGCTAAAACTTTAGCTCCGCTAACCTGTAACTGGTCATCGATTACAACGTTGTACGCTGTAGCGTTCTCTTTGACTTCTTCGGTTTTAACGGTGTAGTGTGCTGTGTCTTCGTAGGAATAAACCTTTTTGTCAGAAGTCTTTGTAACTTCCAGTTCTGGCTTCTCAATCTTAACGGTTACAGTTGTTGTCTTTTCTGGGACATTGTCGGCATGTGTCTTAGCCACGTTGGTTACTTCTTCACCACCGAGGGTCTGGTCAGTGAACAGAACATCGTAGGTTACTGTGAAGAATTCGTTCTGGGCTAAATTCTTACCTGTCTCAATCTTGTAGCCAGATGGAGTGCCAGCAATAGAGACTTCTTTAGTAATGTCTTTGCCTTTGCTATCTGTAAGCTTAATTGTCTTGGTGTCAAGAATAGCTTTCTCATTGTCGAAGGCATCTTCGATTACTACGTTACGTGCAGTAGCGTTGTCGGCTGTCTGTGTAACTTTAACAGTGTAGTGACCTGTGTCTCCTACGGAGTAGTTTGTCTTGTCAGACTTCTTCTCGATCTTTAAGTCAGGTGTTGGGTCTACTGGGTTAAAAGGTGTTTCCGCATACTTCCACTCAGGATTGTTTGTGCAGTTAACTCCTGTTGTGTTAACTAAATCCTTTCCGGCTGCTGCAAGAAGTACTTCTGCCTTGTAGCTAACTACGATTGCCTGTGACTGGGCTAAATCTTTACCGGTCTCGATCTCGAATCCATCTTTACTGTCGTTGTAAGTAATCTTACACTCTTTTGTAATGTCCTTGTTGTCAAGAGTTACCTTAAGACTGTCTTCACGAATCTTAACCATGTTGGACTCGTTCATGAAGTCTTTAATCTTAACGTCTTTTGCAACTGTTCCGGCATTGTTGTTTGTAAAGCGAAGTGTGAAGGTCACATCTTCTCCTACTGCTGGATTAGTTCTATCAACGGACTTTTCTGGGGTAGGTTCTGGACCTTTTGGTTTAACGGTCTCATCTGTAGTTACCTTTAGGGCTTCGTCAGAGACTGCTGTTGCTACATTCAGAATTTCCTTGCCTGCGAGAGCTTTGTCAGTAATCTTCATGTCGTACTTGATTGACATGAGAGTTTCTTTCTTTGTGTTGACATAAGACGGGTTCCAAGAATTCTGAGTCTCAGGATTCTTTCCCTGGGCTAAATCATACTTATCGTAATTGCCATCTACTACTAAATGTTTACGAGTAGTAAGAGTAAAGCCATCTGTCTTTGCCTGTTTCTTGTAGTCAACTTCCCCGGCTAAAGTACCGCCTTCACGAAGCTCATAGCCTTCTGTATCATACAGTGCGATTGTACCTGTGAGGATCTGTACGCCTTTTGTCTTAAGTTCATCTGTGTAAACAAGGTTACGTGCGATTGTTCCCTTGTGTGTGTTTACTACGTTAATTGTGTAGCTAACGTTGTCACCAACTTCGTAATCTCCGGAGTCTGCTTTCTTTTCGATCTTAAGACGTGGTGAGTTAATGTAGACAGTAGTGTCGGCCTTGATGGTTGGAACTTTGCCATCAACCTTGGCTAAATTGCTTGCGGTTGCTGTAGCTTCGTTTCTAATCTCAGAACCATTAACGTCTACTTTGTCGTTCTCAAGTGCATTGGCATTGTAGCTAATCTTGAGGCTTGCTCCTCCTGCCATGAGACTATCTTTGACTACAAAACCATTACCCTTCTTTTCTACTGTGATTACAGGTGTTTTGTCCTGTGTTTCATTGTAGTGTTCTGGGTTGAGTTTGTTAGTCACGTCAGCTGTGCCTGCTACGTGGTACTTAATGATGTTTCCATTTCCACCGCTGGCTTTACTAAAGGTTTTAGTGCCGCTGTCACTCACTTCTGAGATTTCAATGGAATCGTAGTTGAGTGCGAGACCTTCTGGGAGTGTTACGTCTTCTACTACTACGTCTTTAGCAACTGTTCCTGCTGGAGCAGTGTTCTTGGCTAAAACTTCGTACTGAACCTTTTCGTAGCCAGTTTCCTTCTCAAAGATTCTAAACTCGTTATCACAACGATTGTCTTTCTTCTCGTCTTTGTATGGGTTAACATACTTTTTGCTGAGTGAGAGCTTAGGTGTGTTCACATAGTACTCTGCATCGTCTTCAGCTTTGCTAAAGTTATCGCCTGTGGCTGTAACTACGTTCTGCTGTTCCTTACCATTTCCGGCTTCTGCTGCTGTGGCAGAGAATGTAATGGTAGCGGTTGCGTTGACTGGCAAGTAATTAATCTTGTAAGCCCATCCGTTATCACCACTCTTGGATTTGGTAGCTGTGATAGTTTTGGTCTCTGATTTCTCAAAGAGAGTTTTGTTAAGCTGGTTAGTAACATCTTTAGGTGCTACTGGTACAGAGACGTTAGCAGGTACTCCACTGATTTTAACGGAGTCGTAGTCTAACTTCATTCCAGAAGGAAGTGTGTCTGCCACTGTTACATTAGTAGCGATTCCTTTGGTGTTCTTTACCTTAACAGTAAAGTTAGCTTTGTCTCCTACTGCGTACTCATACTTGTCTACCACTTTGTCCACCTGAACATTAGCGGAATTAATGTAGTTACCGTCGTCGTCATGCCATCCTCCATCAACACTTCCATTTTCAGCAACAACTTTAGCTGTGTTGTATGGTCGTGTACCATTGGAGGTTTCTAAAGCTGTGACGTTAACTTTTACCGTTGCGGTAGCATCCTGGGCTAAATCTCCTACATTGACTGTGACGGCATTGCCCTTGTGGCTTGCAGTTCCTTTTGAAGTTGTAACAGAATTAACTTTTAATCCAGATGGGATTGTATCTGTGACAACAACATTTTCTGCTGTTACAGCCTGAGATTCGTCAGTTACATTTTTGACTTTGATAGTGTAATCCCAAGAGTCTCCTACTTTGTGAACGTATTTGTCTGAAACTTTATCAATGCTTAATTCAGCTTCATCTGGTATTGGTGGAAGTGTTAATCCTCCATCGAAGCTAAAGAAAGCTCCATTGGTCTGCGTTCCAATATCTTCAACACCGCCAGAGAAGTATCTTACTCTGTAAGTAAAAGGAGAACTTGCAATAGGTGTAAAACCTACAGACCAAGTGTAACGACATGCTGTTTTGTAAACATCTTTTTCAGATTTCGATGCTGTTACACCATGTGGTGACTGAATACCGTTATCTGGAGTATTGTGTCCACCCTTATAAGTTACAGTATTTCCCTGTTCTGCACCAATTTTAGTGCACCTTGGTTCACCTGACCATGAAACTTTAGAACCCATCATATACCAATCAGTTCTTCCAGGGCACATACTTTCTACAGCCTGGTTACAGTCAATATCAATAAAACGAAAATGTAGTCTATCTTTATTTCCTGAAATCAAAGTTGTTGTTCCATGTTTGTAAACATAGATTGTACACCTAAGATGCTTATAACCTCTGAATCTTACGGCTCCGAGCTGTCCATCAAAGATAGCAATGTCATGGCCTTCTGCTCCGCTAATAGAACCGCCTGCATTATCAAAAACAACTTTTACATCATAGTTACCAAGCTGATTACCTTCGTCATCAACCTTTTTTACATTACTGTATTTAATCCAAAAACTACTATCAGGGTCAAGTTTAGCTATGTAAGCATTACCGAGATTTTTAATACTATCTGTTGCACCCTGATCTCTGTCTTTCCAAATCCATTTAGTTTTATTACTTGGAGGTGTCTTAGTTAAACCAGGACCTGCTTTAAATTGGTATCCACTTGAATTCGCTTCAAAATCAAAAGTACCATAACCAGCAGCTTTATCTTTATTTTTACTTGTGATTTTAGTTGTACTTTTCTGAATTGAATCTTTTGTTGCAGCTGCATAGGTAGTTACTGGAATAGCTGAGGCTAAAGTTGTAAAAGCCAACAGCGTAGTAGTTACGGCAGAAATTGCCTTGTTAATTATTTTCCTAACCATTTTCTTTTCTCTCCTCTCATTCGTATTTTGGATAGGATTTTTAGAAAATGGAGGAGGTCTCGTGTTGATAGGCAACACCCCTTTCTTAATTGCGTGTTTTAGTATTTTAGTTTTACTAAGCTAAATAGCTCTTTGGCTAAAATTGCTTTTCTTGGCTAAAGTACTGAGCAATTAAAAAAGACCGAAGCTGTGACACTTCGGTCTCTTATTTTGGGATTACCTTAGCTAAATCAACTAGCGTGAATTAACTTGGCTAAAGTAACCTAAACGTAAAAGAACCCAGGGCTTTTACACTCTGGGTTCTTATAATTAATAAAATTTCCATGTTGATGATTTGAACGTATTTTTAGCATGAAGTTCCAAACCGTTATAATTATAACCAATAACAATATCTGAAAGTACTTCTCTGTCTATCACATAATTACGATAAATCAAAGTATCTAAACTTCCTTCAGCAGAGTAAGAAAAATATTTAATCTCTTTAGTACAGTAAGCTGGTATTACAGCTTTAGTTTTATCACTAGTATTAAAATCCACAGAAGTTGGCTGTGATGTAGATGTATCAACACCTAAACCTCGAATAGTAATAGCTTTAGAAGAATTATTTTGAATCTTCAAAGTTATCGTGTTAAATTTAGGTAAAGATTCATCATAACTATCATGTTTATAAAAATCCCATACTTTGTAAGTTTTCTGATTGAATGGAGACTCTTCCAAACTAAGAGAATAAGAGAATTTTACATCTCCTCCATTAACTACTTTAATAGTTACAGATCGTGTTTTTTCCCACTTACCAGATTTGTTTAAATACTTGCAGTAAACTGTAGACTTTCCAGTTTTCTTAAACGAAGCAATTCCTCTCCTATTAAAAGCAATTACATTTTTATCAGAAGAATACCATTTGTAATATTTTGTTCTAACACTATCAGGAAGTTTACTCCAATCTCCATTATACCCATCATTTAATGTTGTAAAAAAATCCAAACTATGATTTACTGTATAACTTTTTTCTGGATAGAAAAAATATGCTAATCCAATATATTTTTTATCACCTTTAGGAATCTTCATATTGCCAGCAGGCTTCTTACTCTTCTTCTTCCTTCTAACTTTTTTCTTAACTATTACTTTACAACGGTACTTTTTCCTACCTACTTTGGCTACGATGTAAGCTTTACCTTTTCTCTTAGCTTTTACTACACCTTTTCGGTTAACCGTAGCTACTGACTTCCTAGTAGAATACCATTTTACTTTTCTTCTTCTACTTCTACTAAGATTTCTAACTTTAAGTCTCTTTTTCTTTCCCTGTACTAAAGTTACTTTACGGTAATTTAACCTAGGAGCAGCTTTCGCCTCCACGTTAGTTACTGGGCTAAATCCAATAGCTAAGATCAGAGCTAACAGTAAAGCTAAACTTCTAATACCTTTCTTTCTTGTTTTTTTCATTTTAAACACCTCTTTCTTTTTGATAGATGAAGGAGCATCTCTTCTCCTCCTTGATTTTAAATTTTATAATTACCTCTCTTTAAAAGTGGGTTTTACAATTTCCATTTTAACACACTTAATCAGTACGGTAAAGTGTGGATTACTTCCTATTAAAATAGAGTTCTGGGCTAAAGCCTAGATTCGTACTTATCAGTACTTCCATCTCGGTTCTGCTCCGCCTTGACTGCCTTTTTGTTCTTGGCTAAAGTGCTGCTGCTAAGGGCTATGCTTGCCTTGTCTTGGTAGTCTTACTTGTCTGGACTAAATCGTTAACTACTGATTAAAATATTCTTTAAATTAAACTCTTGAATTTACACTAAAAGAAATTTTCAATCACTCTAGATTGAATCTTGACTCTATTAAGAAAATTTGTTATACTATAACAAGGTAAGATTCGCTAAAAACCTTGCTTAGTACACTACGGTGTGCGGAAGGGAGGCGGTATCATGGTTTTAAAAACAATCCTTAAAATGATACCTAGGCCTTCCAGAGCCGAGTCGCTAATAGAGTGAAATTCTCTGATTCTGTTCTGGAGTCAAATTAATACTAGTTAATTTTTGATTTCCTCAATTGTGGTAATGCAATAGTTTGCAAATAGCAAGCTCTACAAGTAGCGTTTTACGCAACGCAAAAAAGTAAGACAAGCTCCCTTTGCCTACTAACCTTTACTTACAGAGGAAGGGTCTCCACAGGGATTGCGACGGCAATCCCTACTTTTTTCTTTTAGTGCAAATTCAAAAGTTTAATTTATTTTCAAGTCAATGTTTTTGGTAGACTTGACTGGGCTAAATCCTTTGCTTTCATAATTCTACGTATTTCATTAAATTCAGGATCTAAAGCATCCCACTCCTTTTTTAATTCAGGATTTTGTAAAAGTTCATTTTTATATTCCTCAAAACTATACATTGCAATATCTCCATTCTATTAAAATAAAGTTCTTAGCTAAATCACAAGTACCTCGTCCTTATCATAATTTCGGACTTGTTTTTGGCTAAAGCTTATCATGTCTTGACTGTCTTAACCAAATGTGCTACATCTTTTTGGTTTTCATGAGGCACAGAAGATTAAAAGAAGATGAACCTAATGCCAGACGCAGTTACAGTTTTTATTGTTACTGTGTTTAATTCATACAGCATTACAGAAATGGCATCAAGGTTAGATTTTCTTTTTTAAAATCAAAAACCCAGGAGACACCACCATCCTGGGTTTTCTTTTGTGATGAGAAAATGTCATCACAGTTACAGTTCTCTCAGTTTAAAAGAACCTTGGCTAAATCGGATCTTTAAACTGTCCTTAGTGCAGCACACTTGGTTAAAGCAGTCAAGTTACTGTCTACTGTTCTTGGCTAAGGCCTTGGTTCACCTCTAACAGTACTTCCATCTCAGTTCTAGCACTTTAATAGTACTAGGCTAAAGCACTTTAACAATGATTAACCAAAAGAATCTCTAAGCTCTGACCCTTAAACTTCCTAAGAGAAAGAATTTGTCAACGTCGTCTTAGTTACCAACTACAGCTTTTACTCTATTGTAAATCTACTATCCATTAGAGTCATCGAATGTCGAAAAACTCTTATGTTCTCGATTACAATTTTAAAAGAAGGGAGCGAGTTTTACACTTAAATTGTTTAAAACGGTGCAAGCATTATCACAAAACTGATTGCATCGAGTTTTATGTTTAAGTTGTTTAAAACAGTTGCAAACATTGTCACAAAACTGATTGCACCGAAAAAGAATACATTGTCATCGTTATCGTAATACGATAATCTTAAGAAGACCATTTTTAGATAGTTTTCTTTTGTGGTTAAAACTATACTCGCTCCCTTAGTTTTAACCAAAAGATTCCGGAAGTTATGACACTTAGAGACTCTAATCTTCTCGACACAATACGACAAATGTGCTATACTAAAATTGCGTGAAACCTTCCGCAGATGGGAGGTGAACCAAATGGCAGAAATGATTACTTTCGTAAAAACCATTCTGTCTGGAATAGCTGTACATTACATTTGTAAATGGCTAGACGGAAGAAAATAACGTAGTTTAAGCTTTTTCTTTAAAAAGCTAGAAAACCCGGAAGTGTGCTGACTTCCGGGTTTTCGTTTGCCAAATGGCTATGATTACTTTCAAGCTTAAATGATTCCACTTTAGCCAAGGTTTCGCTTAAGCTATCCTTAGTGTAGCACACTTATCGTTGTTAGTCAACATTAGGAAATTCTTTAACCGTACAAATCTTCCAACACAATCTGACAAATGTGTTACTCTCTTTTTGGTACGCTTCCATTTCTGACATACCTATTTGGTTTTCAAGAGGTCACAGAAGACTGAAGGATGTTGGAATTACGTATCTTTCACAGATAATTTTTTAGAGATTTGCATAGAAAAACCGAGAGACTACAACTCCCAGTTTTCTTTTAGTGCGTACTGTGCACTAACCACTCTATCCTCGTCAATCACTTTAAAACAGAATCCTCTTAACACTGAATTCATTTCGTAATTAACTATTTGTAGCGTAACACACTTGGCTAAAGCGGTCAAGATTTGTATTTTGAGATTTGTGCGGTTAAAAAATTTCCTAATGTCTCTTGGCTAAATCACAAGCTTCTCATTTCTTTCGTAATTTCGAACTTATTCCAAGCTAAAGAGAATTAGCCAAAAGAATTCAGTAGCTTTGACACTACTGAATTCTAAAAATCTTTTAGTTTTACTAAAGAAGGTAGCCAATGAATTACAAGTTTTTGTTTACCTGTAATTCTAAATTTTTATAATTTACAACTCTATGAACTTGGTTTTACAATCGTCCAAGAATGAGCTTTTTTGTATAGCTAAAGATTTAAAATCTTGGCTAAAGCTTTAATGAATTGGGTACTTGGCTAAAGCTTTAATGTTACCACTTCTGTACCAAATCTTTAACATAACAAAACCTCCTATTGATTTTACTTCATTTTAGCATGCTTGGTTAAAGCAGATAAGTTATTGTTGGTTATTGAATTAATACTGGTGTTTAGGATTAATACTGGTGTTTTTGAATTGCCTTAATATTATAGTTATTTCTAATTCTTATCTGCTTTAACCAAAAAGAATCCAAAAGCTCTGATACTTCTGGATTCTGATTATTTTCTTCTTTCATTATACAACGATATTGTTTTCCCTTTTTGGAATTCTGAAAACAATTGTAATTTAATTTCATAGTTCTTACTAATAACACTAGACTTCTCTTCTGGTATTCCGGCATTGCTATAGAACTCTTTTACTTCTGATGGTGTTGGAAGTAAGTCAGCATTTACTAGATTATGATTTTTAACTTTTTTAAGAATTCTTTCTTCTGTCTTGTAAAAACCAGAAATCTGTTGTTTCAATATTGAAACTCTTGTATGTACTACTTTTCCGTCATCGTTGAAAAACATACTATTTCCAGAATCGAAGATAGGTGCTGGACCAATTAACTTCATTGTACTTGTATCTCTTATCACTCCGAAATTAAGAAAATGTCTATCTGTATTATTAATGATAAAATCAGTCATAATCTGATACTCCATGAAATCTCTGACATCAATATTATTACTCTCACAAATGCTAATAAATTTATCATACAATGACTGTTCATTTCTTGTTTTTTGACTTTCTAGAACCTCGTGTGCAGATACAAATTCTATGTGTTCTGATGTGAAAGCGTTGCACTTGCATTCTTTGCTAAAGCACTTGCATTGCTCGCTATCAACACTACTTGTTGTGTATCTTCCGAAAGGTATAGCAGCACCTTGACGTTCATGCAGCATTGTTGCAAAAACTTCATTAATACATTGCTGACCGAAGTAATTACTACTCTTTTTCACTAATGTAGGGGATTTCTTGATTAAATCCCAATGCTTCTTCATCTGTCCACCAAGTGAAGCGTTTGGATCAAACGGAGATTTACTATTTGTGAGTTTCGCATCATCGAATGATAAATTAACTTCTACCGGCTTAATCCAATAGGTGTCCGTAATACTAAGTCCAAGATTCTTTGCTAAATAAACTTTAGCATTGTTACAATCAGTAGTTTGTTTATTAAAGCGTGAATTCGGTATTGCTCTTAATTCCAACCATTTTCTAATCTTTTCAATATTTATAGTGCCTAAGTATGGTGACATACCATTACCGTTGTCCTGGTATTTAATTATCTTTCCTGATTGTTCATCAAGTATAAGTGTTCCACATTCTTGATCTTTATGCATTAAAAAATATTGAAGCATTGGGAATACCTCCTTTGTGATTAATTATTACTAATGCAGATGATGTTGAGGAGAAGTGTGGAGAAGTGGGATACTCTTCGGGATCTAAAGATAGATTATGTCTCCCTCCGGCGCTTCGCGCCTCCAGTCGACAGCTTGCTCGCTACGCTCGCTTTAGGGGCTGACGCCGATTGTCTCACTGGGCTAAAGCTATGCTTAACGGTCATGTCATTCCCTTGATTTGAAGATAGTAATAATCTATGTTAAAGCAGTCACTTGGTTAAAGCAGAAACTCCTGGGCTAAAGCCAAATAGCAAAAGAACCTAGAGGCTTTGATACTTCTAGGTTCTGTAAGTTAAAATAAATTCATTTTTTCTTTTTTGTGTGATTTAATCCAAGAAATTAAATCATCAACAGTTAAAGAATTATTTGCAATTCCATAAATTAAATTTATTAAATCATCAGCACTATATAGTAATAAATACTTATTAAGTTCTAAAAATGACACTAATGAAAAAGCTCCTAACCTCTTATTACCATCTAGCATAGGATGATTTTTTACAATACTATAGCACAGGTGTGCTGCTTTTTCTTCTAAAGTTTCATATAAATCTTTTCCACCCCAAGTTTGAAATGGTGATTGCAAAGCAGAATTTAACATATTATTATCTCTAATACCATCAATTCCACCATACATTTTAATTAAATTGGAATGTGCATTAATAATTTGTGAATATTGTAATCTTCTTATTTTGCTAATTGTTTATAAACCTCCGCATCTTTTTTTAAAAGTTTATCAGCATATGCATAAAATTCTTCGTCAGAAATATACTCAGTTGTATCATCAACTGTAATTGGATTAATAGTATAAATAGGTTTATCATCTTGAATTACAATAGCTTTTCCAAACTCTTTGATGATATTTGCTAATTTCGAAAAATTTCCAAGTTCTGTAACTGGAATAGTTGCTTGTGTATTTATGTTCATAATAACACCTCCTACTTAAAGTATACACATTACTGAACTAAAATACAATACTTTAGTCTGCTTGGCTAAATCACAAGATCCTCATCTCTTGTCGTGATTTCGGACTTGTTACAATTAAAGCAGAAATGCAAAAATCCGGAGACCTTAATTCCCTTGATCTAAAGTGCTGGGCTAAAGTCTCCGGATCTCTTATAGTCTAGTGTACTTCTGGACTCTGTGTTTATTTTACGTGGCTAAAGCTCGCTTCGCTTCTACCATTAGCTTGCTGCTCTTCCACAACAGTTTTTGTATTTCTTACCACTACCACAAGGGCACTTGTCATTACGACCAATCTTAGGTGTAGCTCTCTTGTAAGGACCATGCTGAATCAGCCGTTCACTTGTTGGTGCCTGTGTCACCATCTGCGGTTTTGTTTCTTCTTTTCTTTCAATCTGTACATGCATCATGGCATTGATAGTTTCATGTCGAACATTCTTTGCCATCTCTTTGAACATATTGTATCCAATAAACTTGTACTGAACTACTGGGTCTTTCTGTGCGTATGCCTGAAGTCCAATGCTTTCTCTAAGCTGTTCCATGTTGTCGATGTGATTCATCCATTTGCTGTCGATTACTTTAAGAAGAATAACTCTTTCGACTTCTCTGATTCCATCGTTGTAAAGAGCTGCATCCTCCTCCCCAAGTTCCACATCGTCTGGACGATTTACCTTTGTGAATTCATTGAACTCTTTCTCTTTCTTGTGGTAGACTTCTAAGGCTTCTTTCTGAAGTCTTTCAATGAATGCTCTCTTGTCGTTCTTTTTCTTCTCCTCGTCGGAGAGAGTAATCTTGGCTAAAGGAATCTCACTACGAAGTGTAAGATTAAGCTGGTTTAAGTCAAGCTGGGCTAAAGGTTTAATACCTGCAACCATTTCCACGTCATCCTTAACAACATCATTAATCATTTTGTAGATAACGTCACGCATGCTTTCGCCATTAAGAACTCTTCGTCTTTCTTTGTAAATCTCTTCTCGCTGTTCATTGTTTACTTTGTCGTAATCAAGTAAATTACGTCTGATTCCAAAGTTATTGCTCTCAATTCTCTTCTGTGCCTTTTCAATCTGTTTTGATACAGACTTATCCTGAATTTCATGTCCTTCTGGAACTTTGAGTGCTTTGTAGACTTTCATCATCTTTTCGGAACCAAAGAGTCTCATTAAATCGTCTTCGAGAGACAGGTAAAACTTGGATTCACCTGGGTCACCCTGACGACCTGCACGACCACGTAACTGATTGTCAATACGTCTACTTTCATGGCGTTCTGTACCGATAATCTTCAAACCACCTAATTCAGTAACTCCTTCTCCAAGCTTAATATCAGTACCACGACCAGCCATGTTAGTAGCAATAGTTACTGCTCCCTTTTCTCCAGCATGAGAAATAATCTCTGCTTCGAATTTGTGGAACTTAGCATTGAGTACACTGTGTTTGATTTCTTTCTTGGCTAAAAGAGAACTAAGCTCTTCTGAGACAGCAATGTTAACTGTACCTACCAGTACAGGCTGTCCAGTCTTGTGAGTCTTCTCGATTTCTTCTACTACAGCATTTAATTTTTCTTTCTTGGTTAAATAGACCGAATCCTCGTGGTCAATTCTAGCCACTGGTTTGTTGGTAGGAATTTCTACAACATCCATTCCATAAATATCAATGAACTCTTTCTCTTCGGTCTTTGCTGTACCTGTCATACCGGCTTTTTTGTCGTACTTGTTAAAGAAGTTCTGGAAGGTGATCGTGGCTAAAGTTCTTGACTCGTCTTTAATCTCAACGTGTTCCTTTGCTTCGATTGCCTGATGAAGTCCATCAGAGTAACGACGTCCTGGCATAATACGACCAGTGAATTCATCAACGATTAAAACCTCACCATCTTTCACAACATAGTCTTTGTCTTTGAACATTAAATTGTGTGCACGTAATGCTAAGATTACATTATGCTGAATTTCTAAGTTCTTCGGATTAGCAAGATTTTTAATGTGGAAGAACTCTTCTACCTTTTTAACACCTTCTGCTGTAAGCATTACCTGCTTATCCTTTTCATTAACAAGGAAATCACCGTCCTCTTCAATGTCAACTCCCATGATGGCATCAATCTTAGAAAGTTCGCCATCAGAAGTTCCTCTCTCCATGTCCTTGGCTAAAACGTCACAAGCCTTGTAGAGATCAGTCGATTTGGTTCCCTGTCCAGAAATAATAAGAGGTGTTCTGGCTTCATCGATTAATACGGAGTCTACCTCATCCACAATTGCATAGTGTAAATCTCTCTGGACTAAATCCTTCTTGTACATTACCATATTATCTCTAAGGTAATCAAATCCTAATTCATTGTTAGTGATGTAAGTAATGTCACAGTCGTATGCCGCTTTTCTGTCTGCGTTGTTGTATTCATTTAAAATGACACCAACACTGAGACCAAGAAAACGGTGTACCTGTCCCATCCAGTTGGCATCTCGCTCTGCCAAATAGTCATTAACTGTAACGATGTGAACACCTTTTCCCTCAAGTGCATTTAAGTAAGCAGGTAAGGTGGAAACTAAAGTTTTACCTTCACCTGTTTTCATTTCTGCAATGCGTCCCTGATGTAAAACAATACCGCCCATTAACTGTACACGATAAGGTTTCATGTGAAGAACTCTATCGGCTGCTTCTCTAACTACAGCGAAAGCTTCTACTAAAAGATCATCAAGGGTTTCTCCTGCTATCAAGCGATCTTTGAATTCCCGTGTTTTGGCACGTAACTCATCGTCACTAAGTGCCTGCATTTTTTCATCAAGAGCTTCGATGGCATCCACCATTTTTGAAAGTTTTTTGATTTCTCTTTTACTTTTGTTGTTTAAATTTTTCATGTTTGCCTCCTAAATTTGTTTTTTATTTTATAGTTATATTTTTGAATGCTTTTGGTTTGCATTTGGGCTGCGTTGAGGTGTGTTTAGCAGTACTGGGCTAAATATCTTAATTCGCACTTATCAGTGCTGCCATTAAGAATACTGCTTTGCAAAGCCTTTCAGGATCTGAAGATAATCTTAATTCGCACTTAGCAGTCGCTGCACTCCTTTGATCTAAAGACACTACTGCCTGAAGTGCTGCTTTGTAGAGCAATCCTCCAGAAATGCAAAAAGCCCAATCCTCCGATGGGGAAGGACTGGGCTAAGGTTTTGTTGCTTTGAAGTAATGCTGAAAGGGTACATTACTCCCTTTGGGAACAAAACAGGTGTGACTCGAAAGTGAAATCACCCTGTAGCTCTGAACCTAAAGTGTGAGATGTTGTGCACCACAACTGACACTCTAGGTTGTAGCTTTTGAAGAACTCTTGGCTAAGGTCTTGCAATGATTTGTCGCTAAGAGTTGTCGTTAGCATGCAATTACACAGTTACAAAGCATTAAGAAATTTAGTCTGGCTACTGGTAAATTTCTTAAATTTGCTAACGATTACAGAAGATACCTCAAACTTAGTTGTCTAGGTAACTTTGAGTTTAAAAGTCGTGCCCTTTTAAACTCTTTCAAAGGTTTACTGATGATTAGAAGAATTTAATCCTACTCTTCTTGCACTTTTATTTCCCTTATTAGGTTTTTCCTCAACGGACACCGACCTGCTCGATGTACTTCTCCGTTACCTAACTTTCCTGATTGGAATTTCTTAGCGGAATTTACTTTACTACCATTTTCATCAAAGTAAAAACTTTGACTTTCCCACGGTCTTACGTTTCCAAACACGTTTCTATTGGTGCTTCTCTTCTGCCATTGTTCTGGTAGCTAAAGTACTTTCATCCGCTTTACTACGTGCCTATTACTACTAACCTTTCTAACCAAACCAAGCAATACGATTACTAATTTCCCAACTTCGCCGGCCATTGGGCAAACTGCACTTTCACCGTACCTTTAGTTCACTTGGCTAAAGAAATCTTAATAGAGAGTTTCTACTTTAATTTAGACACACAGATGGAAAACTCTCTACCTCACTTCTTTTCAGTATTTTATTATATTTTCAATTCTTTTATTATTGGGTTTTCAAAAATGATTTTAAATTGTATTCTAGTTGTCTAATTGAAAACAACTTACCAACTTAGCTGGAATGCTTTAATTATTACCTAGGATTTTCTAATTAAAACTTCGTTTAGTGGTAATTCCAGATTACCAATACTGCTGTAAGAATTAAATCATATTGTTCCATATTCCATTTCTTGACTAATTTAATTCAAACTACACAGCTACTTTTATTGCGTTGTTGTTTAAGGTCTTGGCTAAAGCTTAGACATCGTTGGATTGCATTGTTGCTTAGGGTCTTGGCTAAAGTTGAGACATCGTTGTATTGTGCTACTGTTTTGGGTCTTGACTAAAGCTGAGACACCGTATTGTGCTACTGCTTAGGGTCTTGGCTAAAGCTGAGACACCGTTAGATTGCATTGTTCTTTTCAGTGCTTTACACAACTTTTCATTTCTTTTCAGTGCTTTACACAACTTTTCATTTCTTATCAGTAATTATCACAACTTATCTCTTCTTATCAGTAATTATCACAACTTATCTCTTTATCTTAAATACTTTTACGGAGGTAAGCCCTTTAATTGAGAAAGTTTTCTTGATTCCATGTTCATCACAGTATTTCCTTAAAATGTTGTAAGCTCCTACGGCATCAGCATTGTAAATGTTTCCTTCGGAAACATAAAGACCTCTTTGTACTCTGTTTGATTTATTAGCATACTTCCTTTCAACACTAGGTGTATTTGGTGCACACTGACTTGTGTAACACTCATTTTGTAAAACAAAATTAATACCTTTACACGCAAGCTTGTACTCTAACAAAATCCTAATCTTTTCGTATGGAAGTTCATGCAGTTTTTGGTTATACTTTTTATCTTTATTTGTTATACGATTTTTAATACCGGTAAGGTCTCCCATTATTACAGTATTAATTTCATTTTCAACACAATAGTTTGTTATGAATTTGGTAAGTTTATGAAGATAATCTTGAATAGAATTATTTCTCTTTTTGTAAAGATTCTTTAGACGTTTAGAAGTGTACTGAGGTTGCTTGGCTAAAACACTTACGTGATCTGAAGATAATCTTGATTCGGCACTGACAGTCGCTGCGTTCCCTTGATCTAAAGATACGCCACTGCCATCAAGAATGTAATCTTGCGAAATAGATTTCTTGGCTAAAGCAGATTGTGCCTTTGCTATCTCCTTATGGAAATAATGATTGATAGCTAAGTACTCACGCCCAATAATGAATGTTTTAGAATTAGCAGAATCATAGCATGTAGCTAAATTGTGAATACCTAAATCGATAGCTAGGTATTTGCCATTGTCTGGAAATAATTTAGGTTCTTTAATCTCGTAATTCAGCACAACATCACATCTGCCATTTTGTGGTGGGAAGATCATTAACTGTTTGATGTTACTGACTTGGCTAAAGACTTTGTGTTGCAGATAAATAAAATTCTTATCAATGCCATTGGACTCTTTAACCATTTGTTTAAGTGTAATTGGAAGACTTAACCTTACTGTATCACCATTGTGCTTCATGCCATTTTGCATGTATGTAATTGGCATTGGTGTTTTCTTATTGCTGGGAGGTTTACGATTTTTAATTCTCTTTTTCTTTGTTAAAGTATTATAGGACTTCCAAGATTTATCCAAAACTTTACAAACTTCTTGTGCGGTTTGTGATGGTAATAACTTGTACCAGAAATTATTTTTCCATTTCTTCTTTTGGTAATACCAATTAGGAAACTCTTCTAAACCAAGTTCTTTCCAGTTGTATTTTTCGTAATTGCAAAGGTTCCAGAGTTTACTGGCTGCATAGCTCATGTGGCTAAAATAGTAGCACTGTTCCTCTGTCACCTCTACTTGTAATTTCCTTGCTAAAAGCATTGTTTAATTTTAATTCTCCTTTGTTTCCTTAGAATAAATTCATTTTATTTAAATTCTCGAAAAAGACATTCTCGTCCCATTTCTTTAGCAAGACCACCTTCTACACAACGTTTCATAAACTTATTGCACACTTCATCTCCCATCGCTTTTCTTACTTCTTCTGGGCCAATACAGAGTTCAAGGAGATTACGGTAATTCTCTTCCTCTGTAATTTCACCGTTTTCTACCATTTTAAAACGTGTTGTGATTTTTTTGATAAGGGGATTTATTGATGCTGATTCTAACCAAATGTTTTTGTTGTCCTTGGCTAAAGCGCAGATAGACAAAACTTCGTCTTCTTCTGGACCACCAAGTCTAATGACTGCTTCTGGATTGCACATTTCTAATCCTTCAATAAGATCTTTTACTTTCATTGTTTTGATTCTCCTTTGCTTAATGTTTGAGAATGATTGCTGCTGCCTTCGGCGCTTCGCGCCTCAGTTGCAGGCTCACGCAGTACGCCCTTCGGGTGCTGGCCAGCTCGCAATGGCTTACGCAGTCTCTGTGCTAAAGCACTTGTTGAAGTCATCTTGGCTAAAGCACAAATATCTTTGATGCGATTAGAATTTATTTTTAGAATAAATTCATTTTCTGTGTACAATCAAAAAGATCTTCTCGTCCCATTTCTTTAGCAAGACCACCACCAACGCATGTCATCATCATTTCACAGTAAACGTCTTCCCCCATTACTCTTTTTACATCTTCTGCAGAAATTCCGAGTTCAATGAGATTACGATAATTTTCTCTTTCTGTGATTTCACCATTTTTTACCTGTTGGAAGCGTGTTGCGATTTCTTCGTTAAGGTCACACATTGATGCAGATTCTAACCAAACGTTTTTGTCGTCCTGGGCTAAAGCACAAGTAAACAAGACTTCTTCGCCTTTTGAACCACCAAGTCTAAGTACTGCTTCTGGGTTGTATTTCTCTAATCTTTTAATAACATCTTTTACTTTCATTGTTTTGATTTCCTTTCTTGTTTTTAATCTAAATCACTTAAAAATTCTGTAATACGCTTTTCTGCATTAGGTGAAAACTTTCTTGGATTTTTTAGAACATTATTGTAAAAATCATTATAATCTTCTTCTCCTATTTCATCTAAATTTATCAGGAAAAACGTATCATCATATTTTTGTTTACCTAATTGTCTAGCATAAGGTAATAAACTAAAGTTAAAAAATAGTGTAGCATACCTTTCAATTCCTTCGAAATCAATAATGATTTTCTCTTTCTTGGCTAAAGCCTTTTCAATTTCCTTCGCTAATTTTTCTGCATCTCTATTACACGATGCTCCTGTTGATAATTCTTTCATTTTATTAACATTGTGATTCTCCTTTCTGACTTTTCTTAGCTAAAGCCCAGTAAAATAAAAAGGGAACTGTAAGAGATTAAACTTACAATTCCCGTTTAGAATAGATGTTAGCATAATTTTGTGCTAATCTTTGACTTGTAGTTTTTTATTTCGAAAGGAGAAATTACGAATTTAAAATAAAACAACAATCTACCACAAGTCAAAGATTAACATAAAATTAAAGTCGATCTGCGATTACTGGCAGACCAACTTGCCTAAAGTGGGGAATGACTTTGACATCACTTCCCACTGGAAGAAAATGAAAACTTTATTTAACCCATTAACTGAGTTAAAGGGTAATGAGCTGTGACCCTCATTACCCTTACGTCACGAAAAGTCTAGAAGAATTCTAGACTAAAGTAGACTAGGCTGTGACACTCTAGTCTACTGTTTTATGTTTAAATTGTGTATACCCAGACTTTGGGATCTGGGCTAAAGAGAGCTAGGCTATGACACTCTAGCCCTCTGTTTTGAAAAGATAAAATAGTAGCCCAAACTGGTTGGGCTAAAGGGTTAGAAGCTTTTGCACTCACTAACCCTACGAGGAAAGTAATTACCTAGTTAAACTAGGTTGCAGTAGTTCTGCCACTGCGATTAATTATGAAAAACTCAATCCTAATTGGATTGAAAAAGGATAACGAGTCATGACTCTCGCTACCCTAGTGATTGATTGTTTTCTCAATCACTAACTTTTTATAATTGATAACTATTTGATACTGGTTTTAAAGATTAGCTTTTATTTGATAATTTTATGTGAATAACAACTTGTCTTTGTTCTATCTTTGCTAATGCGGTAAAAGAAAATAAGAAATTATTTTACTTAATTATTGACTTCAGGAACATACTTTTCTATGCCCAATGCAAGATTAATACAACCACATCCCACACCATACAAATACCCAAGTGGTACTGCAATGATATAGAAAAGTATACAGACAGCAATAGAATTAGTGTATTTAGCAGTAAATATCACTGCAAAAAGCATAATCAGCACATAAATACAAACTAAAATTGCAGATATCACTTTTTCATTCTTATCAAAGAATTTTTTCTTCTTTGCATACAAATTATCAGTTCCTTTTCTAAGTAAAGATATTAATATAGCCGCCACAATAAATACAATCAGGAATGAAATAAAGTAAAATAATGTAGTATGCTTACAATATTCATCACGTATAACAAATTGCACCACAAGCATTCCCCAAATTGTTGGAATAACTATGCTAAAGATTACTCCTAAGAAAAACTGTAATTTTTTGTTTTCTATTTCATATAAAGCTTTCATAACAGTTTAAACCTTAAAACCTTTCTAATAATTTACCAGTAATCTAATAATAAAATCTTATTTTCTTTTACGTGAAAATATATAACTTACTTTTACTAATAAATTGTTCACTTAGCTAAAGTAATTAATGCTTTAAATCTCAAGAGGTCTAAATCTGTCATTAATTATTTCAGAGATTTTATTACATGGCATGTGGTCTAAACTACCATCCTGATTACAAATAAATAAAGGTAACTGCATTGAAATAGCTAGCGAAAACACTTCTGGCAGCACTTCATACAATTTATCTCTGAATACAAAAATACCATAGGGTTTTGCTGTAGAACTAAGAACTATTTCATTATATGTAAATGTTTTACTTTTTAATTCATCCAAATTATAAATTGGTTTTAACCCTAAGTTACTCATTTGTATCACCTTTGCTAAAGCGTATACAGGTGCATCTTCTTGTGGTACACAAAAATTAGAACATAATGGTATTCCTTGAAATAATGCACTTAAAATTTCCAAGTAGCTATTTAAAGTTATATTATAAGAATATGTGTCTTCCATGTTCATTCCTAGAATAGTATCTTTGCTAAAGTTGTACATAAATCCAAATGATCTATCGTGGAAGGCTTTATCTTCTTTATCAGCACTAACCAAATCTTTTGTATTAAACAGACTGGAAGAAATAATATCTTGTGAACTATTTTCATATTTAACTATATTATCGCAAAAACTTATGATGATATTTTGTGGTTGATTTATTCTGAATTTAGAGTGTGACATAGTATACTTATTTAAATTTTTATCACTTAATACATTGTTAACCCACTTACTACTGTATAATGTAAACATCGTATCTGAAATTAAATTAATTAAATCATAAAGTGAAATACCACAATTTAAAAATTGTATGTATAGTTCTTTTATTTGTCTTTGAGATAGTTCATTCTTTAAACTGATTTTCCATACTTCATTGCATATCGGATGTAAGTACTTGGCTAAAGCTCTGAATAACTCTTCTGTGTCTACATTAAAATTATCATTAAAATACATATCCTCATACTTTTGTAAACTTACAATAATTTTATTGATTTCGTTGTCAGCAGTCACACCTTTTAAATTAGGGTTTTTCTTAGTTTCGTTTATATTAATGATTTCGTTTGAGCATTCAATCAAAGTTTTATAATACTGTAGCAAACATCGAAGAATTAATATAATGTCTTTGTTATTCGGAATTAAAAAGTCAGCGTCGTTTCCCATCAAAAAGTCAGTGTCGTTTCCAATTTTAGAGTTGATTTTAGGATTAATTTTAGAGTTGATCTCGTTAAACCAGGAAAATATTGTTGGTAAAACAGTATCTATGTTTATACCAACTATTTTAGTGTTTAACAACTTTTCTAAAGCGTTAACATCTGATGGTATCCACCTTGAATTTTGTATCATTCTTAATAATTTAACATTTACTGTATACAGCATGAAATAAAAAGACCTCCTAGAAATAGTATGCTTTAATACTACCACTAAGAGGTCTCTGTTTAAAGTTTTATAGTAAATGTAATCTCCTTTCTTTAAATTTTAATTTATTAATGTTGGATTAGTTGTGTTGCTCCCAGGTGTTTTGGTGAGACTTGGCTAAATCATCTCAATACATCGCTTCCTGAGCTAAAGTCTAGCTGTTCCCAGTAGGAATAATGTCCTGTGCTAAAGTCATGCAAGAGTTTAACTAATCTAGGTTTTCTGTGATATAAAGTAATGAAAGAACTACGACCTTTTGTAGTAGCATAGCCCTTGTCTAAAGTGTACTGAATTGTTTTTGTTGTGCTTGGTGCAATCTCTGTAGTTGTTGGACTTTTAAATTCAAAGTAAGTCTTGCCATTAAATACTTCTAAGAGATTACTAAAAGTGACTGGTGTTTCTTTAGAAGTGTTTTTGACTGTAATTACAACAATATTGTATTTACCTACTTCCACTGTTTTTGCACCTCTTTTGCCTTTATTCTTCTTCAATTTGTAGGTAATCTTAACGTCTTTGTATTTTGTAGTTCTTTTAGGAACAACTGTAACAACGCACTTGTAGATTTTCTTTCCGGCTTTAGCCTTTACTACAGTTTTTCCAACAGAGGAATCAACAACAGATCCTGTTGTGGGATTAACTTGTACGAACTTACTACCTGAACTAAATCTGACCTTACCTCTGTAGCCTTTGACTTTTAATCTCTTTTTCTGTCCGCATTGGAGAAAAAGTTTAGTGTAGTTAAGGTGTGGGGCTGTTTTGGCCTGTGCAGAGATAACCGGGCTAAAGCTGGATGCAACTGGATTGGAATTGGTTGCTGGGCTAAAGCTAGTTACCATTGCTAGTGCTGCTATTGTTAATGCTGCCGTCTTTATTAATTTCTTAATTTTCATGCTCATCTCTCCTTTTAATGTGAATTGTATCTGTAGTCTAGAATTGTAGTCATGATTAAAGTTTAATTATAGTATACGATTAAATTCGTATTCTGTAACTAATCTTAGTTTATTATGTTTTACCTCGTATGCAATCTCTTTTTTAAATTTTGACAAAGAAAATAGCCCAGTTGGAATTACTGGGCTAAAGTGGTAGCACCGAGCTAAAGCAGTAGCACTTGGCTAAAGCTACTTCAGATTAGCGTACTCTTCAGCTACGTGCTTTACACATTTCTTCTTCATGAATTCAATAATTTCTGTATCATTACCGCTTTTATAAAACTGTGCTAAGAGTGCTTTGAAATCTTCCTGATCTGCTATGTTAATCTGGAAAACACCAATGTCGTTCTCAATTAATATTTTATTTGCCATCAACTGTGCAACACATTTATTACCATCGAGAAATAAATGTGTTTTTGTGATAAAACAAAAATATTTTAAAGCTCTTAATTCTGGATCTTCGATTTCGTTTAATTCGTATAATTTACTTAAAAGGAAGTATAGCTGTGATTTTGGTGGCATGCCTAAAAACCGTATGATACCTCTTTTACGAAACAACATATTACCAACAATTCTATTAAACTCTTCCAAATAAGATAATGAATTGTAACGTCCTAAATTATTAAATAAGAATTGCCAAGCACACTTCATATTTACAACAAATAATACTTCGTTAGCAGTAGTTATTGTTGGTGCATTTCTGATAATAGCTTCTGTTTTTGGATAAGTAGTTCCTAATCCTTCCAGATTAGCACTTTTCCAAATACTGTCCATTATTAATCTTTTAGCCATTGCTAATGCTGTATCTTTCATTTCAGCATAGCACCTCCTAATTATTATTTGGTGTAAATTCTATTCTTTACGTCCTGCTTTGTTAAGATACTCTTCGTAGTCTGGTAGCTTGGCTAAATCGAAGCTAGCGATAGGATACTTGCAGTAACCACTCTCCATTGTGTAACAAGTGTCCTGGGCTAAACCGGATGAGAGCAAGATCTCAAAAATACCTGGCATGTTGTTTGTATCAATGCAAGCCCAGTGACTAGGCAGTTCTTCAAGATTTACTGTAACATCACCGTATCTCTCATGCGTGTCTGCTACTAATGCTATTACTGCCAGATTACCATTGTTATCGTAGCTTGCACGAACTAAATCTAAATCATAGGTCTTTCCCCAATTTGTGTATGTAATTCTGTTATCCATAATTATCTCCTTTTAAATAAAATAGCCCAGTTGTGATTAACTGGGCTAAAGCTGTTTACTCTTTGTTGTTATGTTTTATTAAAATAAATTCATCCCAGATAACTCACGCCCACTATCGTATCTTGCATACTCATTCAAAATAATAGTCCAAGTATTTAATAAAGAATACTCAGGCAACTCTTTTAATGGTTTCAGTGAATACGGCAGAACAGTAACATAATCTTTGCATCCTCTAATTAATTCTGTTTTAAGTAAATCATCATTAACTAATCTCTGGCGTTCCTTTAACATTTCCTGCAATACATCACTAGATAAATATTCAGCATAAATATCTAAATCAAAGATATCAATATTTTTACTATTACACTCGCTAATGAAAATATCTAACATCGAGTTAAGTATAAAATTGGTCCTTTCACAGAACAAGTATTTTGTACTTCAGCTAATACTGTCCTGTTGACCTGTGATAATGGGTTAAACAAGATTAATGGTCCATTGACTTCAATACCCTTGGTTTTGTTAGAATCTACCAATGTAAGAGAGTAACCGTTATAATCCTCATCTTGACTAAAGATTTCCATTAGTCTAGTATCACCTTTAATTAGCTCAACGATTCCCTTATTCATTGGAACGTGATAAGTTATATCTTTACATAAATTTTCAAGTGAAGCATATTTACCAAAATCACTATTAGAAGAATTTGTACCAAATAGTGAATTTATAAGAAAATTCGTATCAGAGTCTGAGTCGCTATCGAAATTAATACATGCATAATAATCACCATTTGTGCCCCAACATCCAAATATCTTAGAAAATTTGTTAAACAATATCTTCTTTAATTCTGAAATGGAATTAAAGATTTTAGAACAATCTGATTTCTCAATAAAGTCACTAAGCAACTCTTTTACACAAACTATTTTGTCTTTGTTTTTTGTTTCTTCAGCACAATATTTCTCTACTTTGCTAAATATATACGCTTCCCTATTTGTTTTTGTAAAGTTGATAATAAAATCCAGCATGCTTTGATAGAAAATACTTTGTTCATCATCTGTTAATAAATCGAATTGATTCGAGGTTCTTTCATCAAAGCATGTAATATGCTTCAAATAATCAAGCAGCTCAGCTTCAAATGTTTTCATGTAAAAATTAACTCCATAATGTACAAGAACACTTGCATACATTTTAATAATGAAAGTCATGAAATCATCTGTGTTAAACATGCCGTCATCGAATTTTACAAAAACGAATATTCCATCATTCAAAGTTGATGAATAAACAAATTTACGTTCTTGTACACTGCTTCTTAAAAATCCTTCACTGAGCAATTTGAGATATTTATAAGCTTTTGGCGATGCAAGTGTACAAGCAAAAGATGTTTTACCACTGCATTTTTCTCCTAAAATTGTTATAGTTGGTGTATTTTGTTTTACTTTCATAATTATTCCTCCGCAAGTAAAACCCAGTACTTTTACTAGGCTAATGCTATCCACTATTTAACTTTCTGATACCAATCTTCTGGTAAAGTAAATTAATAGCCCAGTCTAAAATGACTGGGCTAATGTTCTATTGCTTTGTTATCCTAAAAGGTATTTGTATTTTTAATCTCAGTAGAAGCACTGGCTAAAGTAACCGCCTCTTTTGCCATGTTCATAGCTGCTTCTTCTGTTTCATGTGCTGCCATAAAGCCATTGGCATGAACAAATACTGTACCTTTCGGAAATTTGACTTCTTTTTTAACATACTTTTCTGGCATCGGTGCATGATTGGTAAAAGCACCTACATAAGTAGGCACACTCTGGGAATTCCACTGACCAGTTGGAGTTCTGAATACAACCACTTTAATCTTCTTGTCAGGATATGTTGCATTGAAATTGCACACAGGAGTCTGCCAATGCATCAATTTTCCCATATTAAAGATATGTGAACTGTACTGATTTTCATTTTCAGCGTACTTTGATAAAAGTTCTTTCATTCTTTTTCTGTCCGCTATTTCTTCACGAATCATGAAAAGCTGTCGGTCAAAAACTATTTCTGCCATCTCGACTGCCTGAGCAAATCTTTCATCGAAAAGCTTTGAAGACTCTGAAAGACTTGTGTTGAAAAGTCTAATCCATGAGAAAAGATTTTCTCCTAAATCACTCCGTTTCTGCCCGTTATCTGAAGCCTGGACTGAATCAAGAACATAGTCATGTAACATTTTTAATTCTTCGCCCTCATATAATTCGTCAGCAACTTTACCACATGCTGCCATTAGTACTCCATTTTCTTGCGCAGGATTGTCTGAGGAATGATGGTCATACTTACCACCACCGACATCCATGATAATGTCAGCTTGGGCTAAAGTTTCTGGGTTTCTGGAACGAATTATTTCAACCTCTCTGCTAAGTCCAAGTTCTTTTAACTTATTCTTAATCATGGCTACGCACAAAACATCATCTGCATGAAAAACGCCATTGTGTACAGCAAGCTTTAAAACACCATTGCTCTCCGTTAAAATTTCTTTAATTGTTTTCATTGTAAATTCTCCTTTGTTTATTTTAAGAGATTATAATTAATGAAAACGTTAAGCAAGGTTTGTAATAAAGTGACGCAATTAAGATTAGCTTGGCTAAAGGTTCTGGACTTCTTATTCATTTTTTATCTACATTGAAATCCTGTTTTATTGCTTTTGGATAATGCTCCTCTAACATTTCTATACGGATTAAACTACTGGGATAAAGCTGGCTTCGCCTTTCTTACTGGGCTAAAGCTGCTTAGAGCTAGTACATCAAAGTTTATCCCATAGCTTTCCTTCTTTGTAATGTTTTCTACAAAGTGCTACATAGCTTTCATTAGCACCTAGCATAATCTGTTCACCTTCTCGTACAATCTTTCCATTTGAATGTCTAACATTACACTGTGCACGTTTTCCACACCAGCAAACCGTTGGGACTTCTTCAACAACGTCTGCAATCTCCATCAGTCTTTTTGAACCTGTAAATAGGTGATTTTGGAAGTCTGTTCTTAAACCGTAGCAAAGAACTGGGATGTTACAGAAATCTACAATGTCAGACAATGCATCTACATCTTTCTCTGAAAGAAATTGTGCTTCATCGACAAGTATTGCATCAACCCTCTTTCCATGGTAAAGGTATTTCTTATCCACTTCATTCTTCTTTTCACAGCGGGTGTACTCTTTACGATCACCTTCTTTGATTCTCCATGTCTTTGAGACTTCTTTTAGAAAATCTTCTACGTAGTCTGCAGGAGCAGATAAACCTATTCGAGAGGCTATTTTATGTTCACCATCTCTATTGTCTATCCTTGGTTTTAGCAGTACAGCATACTGTCCTCGCTCTTTGTAGTTATGATGAACCATGAGGATGTTAGCAGACTTAGAACTTCCCATTGCTCCGTATCTAAAATATAACTTTGCCATAGAACTCCTTTCTTCTTGGCTAAAGAGATTGTTTATTTTCTCTTTGCTAAAGCTTTGCTAAAGTGTCAACAAAAGCCCAGCTGCGATTAACTGGGCTAAAGTGATTACTATTGCTGCTGCCATCACTACTGCCACTGCTATAATTATCACCATCATCCCATGTGATCGCAACCTAAAATGCAAGCAGGAATTAATTCTGCTACATCTTCGCAGTTAGTGTATATTCCAGAGCCTTCTGGTGCGTAGAACATATAGTCTGCATCCAGACACTTCTCTAAAACAATACCGGCTTTTATACCTGTAAAAGGTAAAGCGTACTCCAATAACTTTTCAGAGTAGTTCTTGGCTAAAGCCATTACGAACTCATCATTCCAATAGGTATCTTCATCCACTTCAGACACTGATAAAGTGTCAATAGAGTTCTTAATATCTTCGCTGTCAAGTGCTTCATTTTTATGTATCCTAAACATTGCGTATAAAACAAAGAACGCTGTGATTCTTTCCCACTGCTCTTCACTACAATCTTTTGTAATCTTAAGAATACTTGGAACATCTGGCTTTGTGAATGGTTCGTCGTCGTCTTCAAATAAATAATACTTAATGACTGGTAAGTCATTGTAAATCATTTCTAAAATGTCTTCACTGTACCATCCGAAGACTTCTTCGATTGCATCTAAAGGTTGCTCTCGAATTGGTAAGATTGGTGAGAGATTCAATGCTCTTTCGTAGAAACTAACATTAAAATTTCCATTGTCTTTAAAAATGAAACTACTGCTTGAACTGTTTGTTACAAAATCTGATCTGATTTTCATTTGTTATTCCTCCATTAAAAATAGCACAACCTTGGCTAAAATGCTCTAGGTTGTGCTATCTAAAATTTATTTTACTCGTATTTAGAAGTAATTCATGTTGCCAATAGAAGTAGGTTTTTTACTGTCATTGTTTTTGTTTAATAACATATTTACCGACTTTAGTAATGCTGATGGGTAACTAATACCATTATTATCCACTACACTTTTTAACTCCTCATTAATCATTAAGTCTAATGCAGCCAGATTCGCTTCAACAGAGAGTACTATATTGTTATCTGGTAAATTATCTTTGAAATCATTTAATAAGGAATTAAGAAAATCATATGCGTCATTATAACAATTTTTCCAATGAACTTTGAACTTCTCTGAAAATTTGTATTCGGAACAATATTTATCAGCAAAGGATAACATTAAGTTATCAACGTTTGTAAATAAAATACACAAATTGATTGGATTAGTAACATAAGAAATAATCTCAGACAATTTAGCTAACTGCTCCTCTGCACATGTTGAATCAATAACAAATAAAACTTTACCTGTTCTAAAGCTCTCATCAATGAAAGGTTTTAATATATAATTTATATAGTCTTCATAATCATTTGACTCTGTTGTAAACTCTGGAAAATCTTCTGTATTAATAAAATTAACACAACGATAAGAGTTTTCTTGGTTAAAGCCATAACCAGAAAAAAGAGAACCCGTACTTTCAGAATTAAGAAAACTTATACCTCTAAAAATAAGTGTAAGATCTGAAACAGGCGTTAATAGAGACATATCCTTGCCCTGAAGTAAAAGCTTGGTGTATCTATGACTGCAATCTTTGGTAGTCAAAGCAACTGTAATCACTACTTCATTAGCATCCTTAATAAGTTTACTGTATCCACCTCTCTCTTTAACAAACGCTAATACCTCATTAATACACTCATTGTATCGTTCTATCATTGCTTCATAAAACTCCACATAAATTCCTTTAAATGGAGAATCATTCTCTTTTATTTCAGAAAGAAGCTCATATTTATTTCTAACACAACTGTCAAGGGTTTTAAACCAAGAATCAAATAATAGCATAGAAATTTTATTCAGAATCTGACACAACTTCATAATAGTACTTTCGTTTGCAAACTTTGTTAAATAATAAAAGGAAGTTTTATCATTTGATGCAATGTACTTTTTAAGAGAATTCTTCATAGTTCCACTATAATCACCATTCTTCAAATAAACTTCATACATATCGTAAAGAATGTAAATTAATGTGTAATCGCTCCTAAAATTCTCTAAACTTTTATAACAAAGTTTAGCATGAACAAATAAATCAAATGCAGAAATATCATCACAATCTGTAACAATTATTTTAGCTTTATTTGCTGCTACATTTTCTCGTAGTCCGAGAAGTTTTGCTACCTCGTTAAACTTAGCCAAAGCCTCCACTGCAGTTGCTTTGCCAACGTTTTTAAAACCTGTTAATGAAATAGTTGGATGGTTTTCCTGAACCATTTCTGTAATTTTGTTGTATAATTTTGGACTAATTGTGCACATATATTATCTCCTTTCGGTTAATTGGGTTATGACTTTTGCTAAAGCCATTTAATAATAGAGTTTATTACTACCAATTATTTTCTGTTTTATTTTGAGCTTGGTCTATTAAAATATTCTTCTCTTTAATTTACATTGTAGCAAAAAGAAATTACTAAAACAAGTGGATTAATGTCCAATTGTTAATTACTGAGCTAAAGTAATACACTGGGCTAAAGCTGTCATGCTTTTGCTGATTTAACATAAGGAGGGATACTCTCGTACCCCTTTATCATCTCTTTTGTTATTTTCCAGAAGACTGCCTGTACTTCTCGTCCTCTTGCTATCCATTCGTTCTGTGTTGGTGTTATGTTGAAAATATCATTCCAACTCTCCTCTTTCACTATCTGTCGTTTTTCCGGGGCTAAAGCATCATACCATTCGTGCTGTAAATCCCACTCCTTCTCATCATGTGAGCTGTCAAGGAAAGAATCATTAAGCACGTAATGCCAAGCATAGAAGTCCGTCAGTAAAACGTCTTTATCGTTAATCTCTAATTCAATGCAGACTAAATTCTTTCTATTGCTGCTAAAGTCTTCCTGTTCGAGGTCTGGCTTCTTGTTCTCCCATTCTGTTTTATACCATGCCCAAATTGGCAATTCCAAACCATAAGGATGTTCTATCCCACGATTATCCATCTGTTTTACCAACCAGTGGTATGCACGTTTAAAATCCGGATCTGAATAATTTGGATTGCAAACGAATTCTCCTTCTTGTTTGATTATCTCTAAAACTTCCAGTGGTTGTATTGTCCATAAACGCAATATACCACTCCTTTCTTTTTTGTTTATCTACTTAATTTATTATCTGTTTTGTTAATTAGAGATTTGTTAAAATATCATGTACAACATTCGATCTAAAGATTGAACGAATTGTAACAATACTTATCATTTCCATAAATACTATTACTACAGAAGTAGATACTAATTTTAAGATTGATAAATTAATAAATGCTGCAATCACTGTAAAGACAACTAAAGTTCCTGCTATTAATAGCCAATAGGAAGTTTTCCAACAAGGTTTTGTCACTTTTCTGTACTCCGAAAGAGTTTCTTGGCTAAAGCCGAAACTACTTACTAATTTTGTTAATACTACAATTTCTGTATTCGGTGTGTATTCACCATCTGTAAGTTTTCTATTGTACTCTTCAATTGTACACAGATCTTTTTTCAGTGGTTTTATCAATTCTAAAATTGTAATTAATTTATTTGTTGCTGGTTTGCTTGATTCTAAAAGTATCTCTACTTTGTTCTTGAAAACTTGGCTAAACTCTTCCTTAGAAATACTGTAAAGCACCATCCCACAATCGTAGCTAACCTCTATTGTATTTAAAATATCTAAGATTTCCTCTTTAAGTTCTTTGTTTGTTTTCATTAGGTTATCACCTCCAAGATCCCTGTTTTAAAAGTTCTTTTGCCTGATTCTTTTCAATTATTGCAATGTCTTTCCCACAAGAGTTGCAGACAGTAAACACTTCACTCCCATGATACTCAAGATGGTAGAGGTTACATCCACATCCGCAAGTATTGTTACTATTAAACATCACACGACTTTTAACGCATGTACCGTTAGCACTGTACTGCTTTTTTCTTTCTTTAATCATTATTTAAAGTCCTCCTCACGGTATTCACAAAGTTCAGAAATTGCATTAATTTTTTCATCTAAATCTTTCTTTTGAACTAATAACTTATCGTACTCTTTGATACTATCAGTATTTCTAAGTCTCTCTAGCGTGTCATGTTCTTTCTTTGCTAAAGCGTTAAAGCATTCAGAAAAATCAATTGTTTCTGTTACTTCTATTTCAATTGGTTTACCACAATGTGGACAAAAACTAATTGGGTAATTGTCGTAGAATGTAAAATCAGTGTCATCAGTATCATCCACTTCAATGTCCTGCATACAAAATCGTGGTTCATCATTTGGACTACCATCGACAATATCGTCGCATGTGAATACAATGCAAGGATTATTTTTAAAACTTTCACAGCACGTTTTATAAGGTTTGTATTTGTAGCTATACTCTTTTCCAAATTTAATTTTTACTAAATCTATTTTCATAATGTGTACTCCTTTGCTAAAGTAAAAGAGCTTGGCTAAAGCGACCAAGCTCTCTATTTCTATCTTTATCTTATCTAAAATACATCCATAGAAATCATTTCTTCATACTCAGGATTATTATGTTTCTTTCCAGCGTAAAAAAGACCTAACTCATTTTTGTGAGAACCCCAATAATCCAACACAGTGTTGACTATCGTTGCATTGTAACCAATCTTATGGTTTGATGCGAATCTTTTATAGATATCAGTTATAGCATACACAGGTGTCATACCATAATGCTTAGCCCAATCAACAAATTCTGTATTTTCAATTTTTACTTCTTCGCCGTTGTGCTTAAAATCAGTCAGGAGCTCACCTAAAGACTCTTCTACTGGTAATAAATCTCCCTTATTATAATCATAGAATACTCCGCCAACATCATAAGCAACTTCATTGTAGTCTTTCCAAACAATGTAACTATAGTTACGATGCCAGCACACAGTTCCTCGGTTAAATGCTGCTTGCAGCATAACAGCAAAGTAATAACAATATCCTGACTCAAACTGCTTGTAAATTGCTTCAGCAGATTCTGGTGTTCCTTGTAAATTAACAAAATCAAAAATAAATTTTAAAACCTGTTCATCTGCGTTTGCTTCAATGTTTTTAGTTTTCTCTAAGTATTTTTTAAATTCATCTTCTTTATTTTTCATCTTACTCATTTTTTATTCTCCTTTTCACTTAATTCTCTTGCTTAATTTTCTCACTTAATCTTTTGCTTTCACTAATCGAGTTTAAAATTATACTCAAGTTTCTCTTCTTCATAAAGAGAAAGAGTTTGAATGTAATTTATTTTCTTATTGACTCTTAGCAATTCATCATATAATTCTTCTAGAGATTTCTCTGGATGTTTATTATCATTTGAAGTATTACCAGATTTACTAGAATTTCTAAATGCTCGTATTCTTTCTAACAACTCTTCTCTTTTCTTGACTAAAGCAGAGAACTTTTCACTACAGTCAATAACTTTAACCGTTTTGATTTCAATATGTTTACCACAATGAGGACAGAATTTAATTGGATAATTGTCTTCCCAATCTACATCATCGTAAGAATTAATACTTGTTAAACAATATCTTGGTTCATTATCTGGTGTTTCCTCAGTTAAATTGTAATTTGTAAAATCAATACAAGGATTATCTAAAATTTCATCACAACAAGGTTCATACCTATTAAACTTGTATTTGTAGGAATCTCCGATATTAATCTTTACTAAATCTATTTTCATAATGTGTACTCCTTTGCTAAAAATAAAGAGCTTGGCTAAAGTGACCAAGCTCTGTTACTGTTATATGTGGTTATTACTTCTTATTAAAGATTACTATTGTATGCTGCTAATACTTGGCTAAAGTAATAGTAATTATTATTGCGGTTATTATTAGGCACTGCAAAAATTACTTGGTTAAAGCTTCGTCCAACTGCCTCATTAATTAAAAGTTCTGCTACTATGTAAGCGTCCTGACGGAACACACCACAGCCCCATGCACCAAGAATTAATGTGTCAACGGAATTATCCTCCGCAACGTCATACATAAATTTAACTCTAGAAGTGAGCGCTTTAATGTTCTCTTCGTAGCTAATACCCTGACGACCAGCACCGTAGTAGTTAGGAGCAGCGCAAGTAATAACATTAGTCACTACTTCCTTGTTATCTCTTTTGAAAATAATTTCAGGACTATAGAGTGCCCTGTTGATGTATAGTGCATGATTTAAGTGCTCTCTGTTCCAGCTATAGTATGAATCAGTGAACTTTGCTAAAACTGGATAGAGTGTAGACTCTGAGCACAACGCTTCTTCCTGTGCGAATGAACCTTTTAAATAACCACCTCCTGGATTTTTGTAGGAAGCAAAATTAAGTATTGCGACCTTACCAGGATTTTCTTTAGACACATCTAAAAGCGCTGTTACAGTGTCACAACCTTCCAATTTAATTTTCATTTCAGTATTACACTTTTTTAAAGTATTTGCTGGATTTCCATTTGGTCCACCATAAAACAAAGTATACACTTGACTCATGTGAATATCCCATGCTGCAGATTTTTCTAATTCTTCAACATGTTTCTTTGCTAAAGCTGCTCTTTCTTGTTTGCTCATGAATAATATCTCCTTCCATTGTCTACAATATTATCATATCTAAGATTTAAATAAAGCCCAGAACTCCGTTGAAAGAGGTCTAGGCTAAAATGTTCTAAATTTTGTGGTACTGTGCTAAAGCTCTGTAGTCAGCAGGTCTTCCACCTGCTCGTACAGTGACCAGTACTCCATCCCATAGAGCCTTGCACTATTGTCATCCATCTTTCGTTCTTCTTCCTCCTCAGTATCAGCACAAGGTATTGTTATTTCGAGCTTGTCTAAAAGCTCTTCGAAGCAATCTAAAATTCCACTAACTACTTCCTTTCTTGTATCTTCAGTCATTGCTGTCAACATCACTTTTCCTCCTTTTTAATGTTCTCTCTAAATCAAATAATAAAAAATAAAAACGTACAGTCAAGATTGGTGACACAATACTACCAACAAGTACTGTCAGAAACATTGATTTGCTAAAGTGGCAAGTCAAAGCAACTAAAATAAAAACAATAGCTAATGCCATCATTTTACTAACTATTTTTGTGATACTTTTCATTTCCGTTACCTCTTTCATTTGTATTACCTCTCTCGTCCACATTACCTCTTTCATTTGTATTACTTCTTTCATAAAAATCTTGAATCAAATCTCTCTTTAGTCCATCCACTTTACTTAAAGTTTGTAACGTGGTTAAAGAGGTATTAGATTCTGTGATAGCATTTTCTAATTCCGCATTATACATATCTCTTAACAGCAATTCCAATAACTCTTTGTAACCAACGATTGTTTCATCTGGCAACCCGGTGATTGTACAATTTTTAGTTATCTCGGCTAAATAGGTTCTTTTGTATCTTTCTACCGTGATACTTCTAAATTCGTAACCACTATTTAACTTCTTTTCTATCTGGTCTAAAATGTTTTGTAATTCAGGATATTGAATCACAGTATTGCCATTTTTACTGATTTTAGCTTGAGCAACATCATCTGTATGGTTAGTACCATTTGAAATAGTTTCACAGTTATTAATTTTATTTGTAACACAGTTTTTGTAGTCTTGCACTTACTCAGTATAGCATAGATTTTAAAAAAAGAACTAGCAAAAATCTTTAAAATTATCTATCTTTTTCTGTCAATTTTGGATAGTTTTTTATCTGTATTTTTCTCCTCCTGCTTAACCCTCAGTCTGCGGTGCACGGTTTCCCGTAAAAGCGCATACAGCACAGAAGTCAGCGGTATGAAAATCAACATTCCAAGGACACCCATCATACTGCCGCCCAAGGTCACGGCTACCAACACCCAGATGGACGGCAGTCCTACTGACCCGCCTACCACATGCGGATAAATCAGATTGCCTTCAATCTGCTGGAGAATCTGAAATACTACAATAAAAATCAGGGCCTGCACCGGACTGACCAAGAGAATCAAAAAGGCTCCCACTGCGCAGCCTACAAAAGCGCCAAAAATAGGAATCAGCGCTGTAAAAGCAATCAGAACTCCAATCAACAGAGCATAGGGCATCTGCAGCAATG